>OEIU01000846.1_pt1 | contig 24045 bp, 19 predicted proteins | sample 1539221 | NCBI WGS metagenome assembly OEIU01 (sample SAMN03792071, study PRJEB22550) | activated sludge metagenome | feature: wastewater treatment plant; material: activated sludge; isolation source: Wastewater treatment plant of a petroleum refinery complex | place: Argentina: Zarate | collected...
TCCCGGACCTCGTCGAGTTTGAACGGCTTTATGATCGCCATTACGATTTTCATGTTGTCGCCTCTGTTTGCGCCCTGTTTCACGCGACGGGTTTTGCCCGCCGGATTTCGTTCCGGACGGTCCGGCGCCGCCAGAACGGGCTGAACCGACCAGCTCGGTAACAAGATGCGTGCCAGATCGGCGACACCCCGCAAGGCCCGCGCGAATCCAGCCGCTTAGCCCGCGTCTTGCCCCGACCGGCGTCGTTTCCGAGGCATTCTGATTAAATCTTGGGCGCCTCGAAGAGCGGCGCTCAAGCCAGTTCGCGCGGGCGCGGGCCGCCGCAGGCCCAGTCGAGCAGCTCGACGGTATGAACGACCGGCGCAGGGCCGTTCTGGGCGAGTTGCGCGATGCAGCCGATATTGCCGGCCGCCACCGCCTGCACCTTGAGGCGAGCGATATTGGCCTGTTTGCGCGCGCGCAGCCGCCCAGCCAGCTCCGGCTGCATAATGTTGTAGACGCCGGCCGAGCCGCAGCAGATATGGCCTTCCGGCACGTCCTTCACCACGAAGCCCGCCTTGCGCAGCAGGGTCTTGGGCAGGTCCGTGATCTTCTGGCCGTGCTGCATCGAGCAGGCCGAGTGATAGGCGATGGTCATGTCCGGCGGCGCGCTCGGCGTCCATTCGAGCGTCGCGATATATTCGGTAATGTCCTTCGCCAGCGCCGAGACGCGCGCGGCCTTTTCGGCATAGGCGGCGTCCTCGCGCAGCATGTAGCCGTAGTCCTTGATCGTCGTGCCGCACCCCGACGCGGTGACGAGAATGGCGTCGAGCCCGCCCGCCTCGATCAGGCGCGTCCAGGCGTCGACATTGGCTCGCGCGAAGTCGAGCGCCTGGCGCTCGCGGCCCATGTGATGAACGAGCGCGCCGCAGCAGCCCTCGCCCGGCGCCGGCACGACCTCGACGCCGCAGCGCGCGAGCAGGCGCTTCGCGGCGGCGTTGATGGACGGCTTGAGCGCCGGCTGCGCGCAGCCTTCGAGCATGGCGACGCGGCCCTTTGCCTTGCTCGCCGATTTTCCTCGCCCCTCGTCCTGAGGAGCGCCGGAAGGCGCGTCTCGAAAGACGGCCAGACCAGTATCCGCGCCCCGGCCATCCTTCGAGACGGCCGCTCGCGCGGCCTCCTCAGGATGAGGGTTTCGTGGCGATGGCGCCGCCTTCGGCGCGAGGTCCAGCATCGCGGCGAGGCGCGGACCGACGCCCGGCATGAGCCGCATCAGCGGCGCGAGCGGGCGCGCGAGGCGGCCTGCCGTCAGCGCCAGTTTGAAGCGCCCGGGATAGGGCAGGACAAGAGCGAGCAATTCGCGCATGAGCCGGTCGCCGGGCGCGCGCGTATAGGTGTGCTCGATATGGGCGCGGGCGTGGTCGACGAGGTGCATGTAATGCACGCCCGACGGACAGGTGGTCATGCAGGACAGGCACGACAGGCAACGATCGACATGCCTGACGACCTCATCGGTCGCCTTCTTGCCGCCCTCGAGCATGTCCTTGATGAGATAGATGCGGCCGCGCGGGGAATCGAGCTCGTCCCCGAGCAGCAGGTAGGTCGGGCAGGTGGCGGTGCAGAAGCCGCAATGCACGCAGGTGCGCAGGATCTTTTCCGATTCCCGCATCTGCGGATCGGCGAGCGCGGCGAGGGTGAAATTGGTCTGCATCTTACAGCGCGCTCTGCCAGGCCTTGATGGCCTCGATCGGATGGATGAGCATGATGACGTTGAGCGTGAGATTGTCGCGGCTCATGTAGCCGACGCCGATCTCCATCGCGACCGCGGCGGCGACCGTCAGCCAGACCGGCATGAGGCGCGCCAGCGAAAAACCCACGACCATCGCGAGAATGTCGCTGGTCGAATTGACGACGCTGTCGCCGTAATAGTCGAGCGAGATGGTCGCGGCGCGGTAGCGGTCCATGACGATGGGCGAATTTTCCAGAACTTCCCACGCGCCCTCGATGACGACCGCGGCCAGCAGCGCGGCGGCGAAGGGAATGTCGCGGCCCGCGAGACGTCCGATCAGCTTCGCCGCGCCATAGAACAGGAAGCCGTGGATGATGTGGGAGAACGTGTACCAGTCGGTCAGGTGCTGCGAATTCTCCGAGGAATTCACGACGCCGTGCCAGAATTTGACATAGCCGCACTTGCAGATCAGCGGATGGCCGGAAGCGTAGACGAGCGCTTCGGCGACAATGATCGCGAGCAAGGCGAGCGCCAGATAGAGCGGACCGCGAGCCTTCAGGCTCGCAGCATGCGCGGCGCTCTGCGAGCCTGAAGGCTCGCGGTCCATTGCGGTGTCAGATCCCGGCATACATCCGCCCCGGATTGAGCACGCCGTCGGGATCGACGCTCGCCTTCACGCCGCGCGTCAGTTTCATCAGCGACTCGGACAACGGCTGGAAGACATCGACATGCGCGCGAATTTCGTCCGGCGCGCGCGCCAGCGTCGCATGGCCGCCGCAGGCGGCGACCGCCGCGCGCACGTCTTTCGCGCGAGCGTCGCCCTCGGCGTCAACGGCGAGCCACACGAGGCCGCCGCCCCAATCGTAGAAATGCGCGACGGAGCCGTTGCGCTGCACGAGGCGCACGAGATCGGGCGCGCGCGAGGGCGCGGTCGAGACGCGCCAGATGGCGCGCTGGTCCGGCGCTGCGAAAAAAGCGCATTCGCAGATGTCGCGCCACAGCGCGCGCGAGGCGGCGGCGTCGAGAACCGCATCTCCGCCCACGAGCTTGCGCAATTCGCCGATGCGATAGGCGACGGAATTCTCGAAATTCTCGATGCGCAGCAGCGTGCGCGCGCCCGCGCCGCCGACGCCATCAGGCAGATGCGCGGCGCCGCTGACCTCGAAGGGCGAGCCGAGCGCCTGCGACAAGGCCTCGATCGCCCGCGCATCGTCCAGTCCGCCGATGACGAGCGTCGCGCTCGTTTCCGGCTTCGGCAGAAGTTTGAACGTCACTTCGGTCAGCGCGCCGAGCACGCCATGCGCGCCGCAAGAGAGCTTCACCAGATCGAGGCCGGTGACGTTCTTCATCACGCGACCGCCGCTCTTGATCGCCTCGCCCGCGCCATTGACGAAGCGCACGCCGATGAGGCTGTCGCGCGCGGCGCCGACGGCGATGCGGCGCGAGCCCGAGAGATTGCAGGCGGCGATCGCGCCGATGGTCGGCTCGCCGGTCGAGCCGTAGAGTCGGCGATGGTCCGGCGGCTCGAAGGGCAGGATCTGGTTGCGTTCCGCCAGCAGCGCCTCGATCGAAGCCAGCGGCGTTCCCGCGCGCGCGCAGATCACCATTTCGGCGGGCTCGTAGAAAACAAGTCCGTCGAGCCCGCGCATCGAGACGGTTTCGGCGGTCTGCGCGGGGCGGCCGAGGCCGGCGCGCGTGCCGCCGCCCTCGATGGCGAGCGGCGTCCTTCGCGCACGCGCGTCTGCGACGATGGCGCAGAGGTCGGTTTCGGTGGCGGGCGTGTGGGTCATTTCGCTGTCTGCGGCGTGAAGACGAATGTCATCCCCGCGCAAGCGGGGATCCAGAAACGGGTGTGGCGACTGGATCCCCGCTTGCGCGGGGATGACAGTTTCGCGTAACCGCCCTTCACGCCGCCCTCCCCTCCAGCGGAAACACCTTCGCCGGATTGAGCAGCCAGTCGCGGTCGAAGGCGGCGCGCACGCGCATCTGCTGGGCGAGGTCGGCGGCGTTGAACTGGCGCGTCATGAGGTCGCGCTTCTCGATGCCGACGCCGTGTTCGCCGGTCAGGCAGCCGCCGACGTCGACGCAGAGCTTCAGCACGTCCTCGCCGGCTTTCTCGGCCTTCTCCTGCTCGGCGGGATCGTTGACGTTGTACATGATCAGCGGATGCATGTTGCCGTCGCCGGCGTGGAAGACGTTGGCGACGCGCAGGCCGTAGCGCTCGACGATTTTATACGTCTCGTCCAGCACGTGGCAGAGCTGGCTGGTCGGCACGGTGCCGTCCATGCAGATGTAATCCGCCACGCGGCCGGTCGCGCCGAAGGCGGACTTGCGACCCTTCCAGATGCGCGCGGCCTCCATCGCGCTCTGGGATTCGCGCACGGTCTTCACGTTGTGCGTCTGCGCGATGGCGACGATCTTCTTGAGCTGCGCCTCCATCTCCGCGTCCGAGCCCTCGACCTCGACGATCAGCAGCGCGCCGGCGTCGAGCGGATAGCCGGCGTGCGCGAAGGCCTCGCAGATTTCGATGGCGAGCTTGTCCATGAATTCGATGGCGACGGGGATGATGCCCTGGCCGATGATGTCGGAGACGCAGGCCGCCGCCTCCTCCGGCGTCGCGAAGCCGAACAGGACAGGCCGCGCGCCTTCGGCCTGGCGCAGCAGGCGCACCGTCGCTTCGGTCACGATTCCAAGCTGGCCTTCCGAGCCGATGACGAGGCCGAGAAGATCGACGCCGGCCGCATCGAGCCAGTCGCCGCCGATCTCGACGATCGTTCCGTCGACCAGCACCATCTTCACGCCAAGGATGTTGTTGGTCGTCACGCCGTATTTCAGGCAATGCGCGCCGCCGGAATTCATGCCGATATTGCCGGCGATGGTGCAGGCGAGCTGCGAGGACGGGTCGGGCGCATAGAAAAAGCCGTCGGCCGCCACCTCGTTGGAAATGCCGAGATTGGTCACGCCCGCCTGCACGCGCGCGACGCGGTCGGCGTAGTCGACATCGAGGATTTTCGACATTTTGGAGACGCCGACGACGACAGCGTCCTCCTGCGGAATGGCGCCGCCCGACAGCGACGTGCCGGCGCCGCGCGGCACGACCTTCACGCCCTGCGCATGCAGGTAGGCCATCACCCTGCTCGTCTCCTCGGTCGAGCGCGGCAGGACGACAGCCAGCGGCATGCGGCGATAGGCGGTCAGCGCATCCGTCTCGAAGGCGCGGCGCTCGTCCTCGCTGACGACGAGACATTCGGGCGGCACGAGCGCGGCGAGGCCGGCGACGATCTCGTCGCGTCGCGCGAGAATCTTCGGGTCCGGCGGGGGAAAGGCGATTGAAGACATGGACGGCGCCCGGTCAATTCACACGACCCCAGAGACAAGTTGACGATCTGTCCCGAAGGCCCCTAGATGGGATTTCACACTAGCATGCAAGCTGTCGCTTGGGGAGAGAATGATGGGCGCGGCGCCGAGGGGCAAACGCATCGGCCTGATGGCGACATGCCTCGTCGACCTGTTCCGGCCGAGCGTCGGATTCGCGGCCGCCAAGCTGCTGGAGGACGCCGGCTGCACGGTCGATGTCCCGAGCCAGACCTGCTGCGGCCAGCCGGCCTTCAATTCGGGCGACAGGGCCGACGCCCGCGCGCTGGCGCTGCAAGTCATCGACGCCTTCGAAGCCTACGATTACGTCGTCGCGCCGTCCGGTTCATGCGCGGGCATGATGGCCAAACATTATCCGGAATTGTTCGAGGGCGATCCCGAATTGCAGCGCCGCGCGCGCGCCTTTTCGGCCAAGTGTTTCGAACTCGTCTCTTTCCTGACCGACGTGCTCGACGTCGAGAGCGTGGACGCGAAATTCCCGCGCAAGGTCACCTATCACGATTCTTGTTCGGGCCTACGCGAAATGGGCGTGCAGGCGCAGCCGCGCAAGCTGCTCGGCACGGTCGCGGGCCTCGAACTCGTCGAGATGAAGGATTCGGATGTCTGCTGCGGCTTCGGCGGCACGTTCGCGGTCAAGTTCGGCGAAATTTCCGGTCAGATCGTCGAACGCAAGACGCAGGACATACTGGCGACCGATGCGCCCGTGCTGCTCGCCGGCGATCTCGGCTGCCTCATGAACATGGCCGGCCGCCTGTCGCGCAAGGGCCGCGACATGGAAGTGCGGCACGTCGCCGAAGTGCTCGCCAACATGACGGACGAGGCGCCGCCGATCGGCGAGCCTGCGGGAGCGGCAAAGTGACACCGGCGATGCTCGCCTCGCGAGGCCTTTGCGGAAGGGGAGGCGACTCCCCTCCCCCTTGCGGGGAGGGGCTGGGGGTGGGGGTCGACTGGGTGCAATCTCGCGAGATTCGTCCCGCGGCCACCCCCAGCCCTCAGGCGAAATCGGCTTGCCGATTTCTGCCGCCCTCCCCGCAAGGGGGAGGGAGGAGATCCGAGGCGCTCTCTCGCCTTTCGCAGAATCGCGAGCGGAGAGGGAACGCACGCGCCGAAGATCGAAGGGGTCGCCGGAAATGAGCGTCCACGCCAATCCCACCACGCCGCAGTTCAAGGACAACGCCCACAAGGCGCTGGGCGATCCGCAATTGCAGGAGGCGATGGGGAAGCTGCGCGTCGGCTTCACGGCCGCGCGGCAGATCGCCATCTCAAAACTGCCGGAATTCGAGGCCTTGCGCGACAGCGCGCGCGACATCAAGAACCATACGCTCGCCCATCTCGACCTCTATCTCGAGGCCTACGAGAGGAAGGTGACGGAATCCGGCGGCCATGTGCATTTCGCGCGCACGGCGGAAGAAGCGCGCGGCATCATTCTCGACATCTGCAAGGCGCGCGGCGCGAAGACGGTGACGAAGGGCAAGAGCATGATCTCGGAAGAGATCGCGCTCAACGACGCGATGGAGAAGGCCGGCATCACGCCTGTCGAGACCGATCTCGGCGAATACATCATCCAGCTGCGCGGCGAGATTCCCTCGCACATCATCGGTCCGGCCGTGCATCTGACCAAGGATCAGGTGGAAGGCGATTTCCGGCGCGTGCACACGCACCTGCCTGCCGACCGCGACCTGACCGAGCCGACGCAATTGCTGACGGAGGCGCGCGGCATATTGCGCGAGAAGTTCCTGGCCGCCGACATCGGCGTCACTGGCGCAAATTTCCTGATCGCCGAGACCGGCACGTCGATCATCGTCACCAACGAGGGCAATGGCGATCTCACGCAGCTTCTGCCCAAATGCCACATCGTGGTCGCGTCGCTGGAAAAGATCACGCCGACGCTTGAGGACGTGTCGCAATTGCTGCGCGTGCTGGCGCGCTCGGCGACCGGGCAGGAGATGAGCGTCTACACGACGCTGTCGACCGGGCCGCGCCGGCCGGGCGACGTCGACGGTCCCGAGGAATATCACGTCGTGCTGCTCGACAACGGGCGCTCGTCGATGATCGGCACGGACTTTCAGGAGATGCTGCGCTGCATCCGCTGCGGCGCCTGCATGAACCATTGTCCGGTCTATCACGCCGTCGGCGGGCACGCTTACGGCTGGGTCTATCCCGGCCCCATGGGCGCGGGGCTGACGCCCTCGCTGATCGGCGTGGAGAAAGGCGGGCAATTGCCCAACGCCTCGACCTTCTGCGGGCGCTGCGAGAGCGTCTGCCCGATGCGCATTCCCCTGCCCGGCATGATGCGCCACTGGCGCGAGCGCGAATTCGAGCGGCATCTGACGCCGGCCTCCGCGCGCTACGGGCTCGGCCTGTGGGCGTGGGTGGCGAAGCGGCCGTCGCTCTATCGCGCGGCGACGCGCGCGGCGATGCACGTCATGGGTTTCTACGCGCGCAAGACGGGCAAATTCCACGCCATGCCGTTCGCCTCGGGCTGGACCGACTGGCGCGACCTGCCGGCGCCGCAGGGCAAGACGTTCCAGAGCGAGTGGAAGAAGCGGAGGAAGGCGAATTGAGCGCGCGCGACGAAATCCTGTCGAGCATCCGCCGCTCGCTGCGCGTGACCGGCGGCGAAGGCCCGCGCAAGGCGGCGGTCGCCGCGCGTCTGTCGGGCGCGCCGCGCGGCGTTGTTCCCGCGCGGGGGCAGGTTTCGGGGCAGGAGCGGATCGGCCTGTTCAAGAAAATGGCCGAGGGCGCCTTCGCCAGCGTCGCGGTCGTGCAAAGCCCAAGCGACGTGCCGGGCGAGGCGGCGCGCTGGCTGCGCGACAACAACCTGCCGGCGACGCTGCGCATGGGCGAGGACAAGCGCCTCGCCGACATGCCCTGGGACAAGACCGCGCTGGAACTCGCCAAGGGCAAGTCGGACGGGCGCGATCTCAACGCCGTTTCTCACGCCTTCTCGGGCGTCGCTGAATCCGGCACGCTGATCATGACTTCGGGCCCCGAAAACCCGTCGACGCTGAATTTCCTGCCGGACAATCATATCGTGGTGTTGTCCGCCGCCGATCTCGAGGGCGATTACGAGAGCGTGTTCGACCGGCTGCGCGCAAAATACGGCAAGGGCGAAATGCCCCGCACGGTCAACATGATCACGGGCCCGTCCCGCTCGGCCGACATCGCGCAGACCATGCTGCTCGGCGCCCATGGACCGCGCAAGCTGCACATCGTGATTGTCGACGCGGCCTGACCTATTTCCTGCGTCGCCACGTTTTGACCGGATTGGAGGGTCACATGGGCGAAGCAAAACGCAAACAGCAGCGCCAGAAATCGGACGAAAAGCGCCGGCTGGACGAGGGTCTCAAGGAGACCTTCCCCGCCAGCGATCCCTTGGCCGAAACCGAGCCGGGGGGCGGCATAACCGGCGACGAACCGCCCAGAAAGGGCCAGAAAACAGGCCGCTGAGGCCTTTTCGTCGGCTCGATTGCGCTGGAAACCGACTGTTCACCGGCTTATGGATAAAATCCGGTAAACGATTTCTGTGCCAGGCGGACGAGTGGCGACCATGAATTTTCGGGCCCGGACCATCGGATTTCTGTGCGCGCTGGCGACCGGCGTCAGCGTGAACGCGCTGGCGCAACCTGCGCCCGGGCAGATGGCGCCGCACGCCACGCCCGCCGCGCCGCCGGCCAACGTCTTCACGCCGCTGCCGGCGCCCCCGGCGGCGCCCGCGCCGAGCGCCGCGCCATCGCCTGCGCCCGCCCCCGCGCCGACCGCCCAAAGCGCGCCGGCGACAGGCGACGCCGGCGGCTTTCCACCGGCCCAGGCGGCGCCGACGCCGCCCGCCGCCAAGGCGAAGCCCAAGCCCAAGCCGCCGATCCGCGAATGGGCCCTGTCGGACGACCCGACCCCGTCCTTCCAGCCCGAGACTTTTTTCGCCACGGCCAACGCCTCGGAGCGTTACGCCAAGATCGTGGACGCCGGCGGCTGGCCGAAAGTGCCCGGCAATGTCGGGCCGGGCGCCAGCGGCCCGGCGGTCGCCGCCCTGCGCCGCCGCCTTGCCGTCGAGGCCGATCCACACGAGGCCGTCGCGCCCGGCGGCGGATGGGACGCGGCGCTCGCGGCCGCCGTCAAGCATTACCAGGCGCGCAACGGCCTCCGGCAGACCGGCGTGGTCTCGGGCGCGACGCTGCGCGCGATCAATACGCCGGCGAACGTGCGGTTCAAGCAGCTCGCCTCCAGCGCGCAGCGGCTGGCCGGCGTGCAGTTTCCGTTCGGCGAGCGCTATGTCGTGGTGAACATTCCCTCGGCCGCTGTCGAGGCGATCGAGAACGGCCAGGTCGTGAAGCGCTACACGGCGGTCGTCGGCGACGTCGACCATCGCTCGCCCGAGGTCGCGACCAGGATCAGCGCCGTCAACCTCAACCCGACATGGACGCTGCCGACCTCGATCATCAAGAACGAGATCATCCCGAAGATGCGCAAGGATCCGGGCTATCTCGCGCGGTCGAAGATCAAGATCCTGGACGGGCGCGGGACGGTCATCGATCCGCGCTCGATCAACTGGAGCAGCGAAAAGGCGGTCAATTACACGCTGCGGCAGGATTCGGGCACGCACAATGCGCTCGGCTCGATCCGCATCCAGATGAACAACAAATACGCCGTCTACATGCACGACACGCCCTCGAAGGGCTTCTTCAACCGCGACTACCGCTTCCTGTCGCACGGCTGCGTGCGCGTGCAGGGCGTCTACGATCTCGCCGCCTGGTTGCTGCAGGGCTCGGGCAATTGGGACCGCACGTCGCTCATGGCGGAAATCGGCAAGGACCGGCAGGATCTCAAGCTCGCGCGGCCGGTGCCGGTCGTGTGGGTCTACATGACCGGCTGGGCCTCGGCGGACGGCACGGTGCATTTCGCCGACGACGTCTACCAGGTCGACACGATCGGCCTGCAGGCGGACGCGCGCTGATCGACGGACTTGCCGCGTCGGGCGCGGCGCCTCATCTATAGGCGCACGCGCCCGGAGGAAGTCTGCATGCGTCTCGCGATCGTCGTTCTCGCCGCCGCTGCGGTGGCCGCAGGGCCTGCCGTGGCAAAGCCGAAACACCGAAAAAGCGTGCGCCTTTCCATGCCGGCGGCCGTGATCGCCGACGTCTGCCGGCCGATGTGCACGTGGGACGTGACGCCCTGCGATCCGCCGGAATACAAGCGCGCGGACGGACGCTGCGCGAGCCCGCTCGTCGGCGGAGCGCAGATGCCGTGACGCGCGGCGAAAGGAAATCGACCATGACGATCGAATCACGACGCTCGTTTCTGGTCCTCGCCGCATCCGCTCTCGGCGCGGCGGCCCTGGCCGGCGACGCCTCGGCGCAAACCTATTACGAGGGGCGCCCCGTCCGCCGCCGGCGCTCCGTCGAGCCCGACGACGGGCCGCGCCGGACCTATTGCCGGCCGATGTGCGCCGAGGATACGACGCCCTGCGACTCGCCCGCCGAGAAGGCGGTGGACGGACGATGCTCCAGCCCGACGGCCGGGTCCGTGCGTTGATCGGCCGTCGCATGTGCGGTTCGCCAATCGTCGAAGCTCGCGAGGGACGCCGCTCCGGCGCCCCGGCGAGCGTTGCGGGCTGAGTGCGCCCTTCCCCGCTCCAGAACCGCGTCGATCCGTTCGGCGAAATCCACGCGACGCCCGAGCGCGGCCTGTTCTACGGCAATCGCGGCGGACGCTTTCACCGCGACGACCGGACGCTGAGCACGTCGCGCTGGAAGTCGCGTCAGTGGATCGCCTGCCTCTGCGCCTTCAAGGGCCGGCGTAACGAGGTGTTCGGCCGGCGCTACACCGACCTGTTCTTTCTCGACGAGCCGACCGCGCTCGCGGCCGGGCACCGACCCTGCTTCGAATGCCGGCGCGACAGGGCGCTCGCCTATCGCCGCGCGGTCGATCCGGGGGAGACGCTGCGCGCCGGCGATCTGGACCGGCGTCTCGATTCCGAGCGGCGCGACGGACGCGCCAAACGCACGCACGTCCTGCCGATCGACGGCTTGCCCGACGGCGCGATCTACGCCGAGGGCGCGCAGGCCATGGCGATATCGGGGGATCGGGTCCTGCCCTGGTCCTTCGCCGGCTATGCGCCCGCGGCGCCGCGACCGCGCGGAATCGCAGTCGCCTGCCTCACCCCACCGACGAGCCTCGCCGCGCTTTCGGCGGGATATGCGCCGGCATGGCATCCGAGCGCGCGGGCCGCGACCTGAAGCCGGCAGTGTTCAGGTGGAATCGACTCCCCTCCCCCTTGTGGGGAGGGGCGGGGGAGGGGGTCGGGCGGTCTATGGAAGATTCCCCGACCCCCCACCCTAACTCTCCCCCACAAGGGGGGAGAGAATCCGCGTCGACCCAATTGCAACAGACCCCAGCGCGCGACCCGATCGCGACGCTCCACGCCATTTGCGAGATCTCCGCGAAAGTGGAGAGGTCTGTTTGGGCGCGCTCCCTTCCGCTTGCGGGGAGGGAAGTCGCCTCCGCTTTCGCGGTCAGTTGACCCGCGTCCAGCTCACCGACTTGCAGATCATGCCGCCGAGCACGCAGCCCTTGGTGGTCATGCTCGAGCCCGAGACGCTCGCCTTGCCCGCATAGGTCTTGCCGTCCTCGGGATTGAAAGCCGAGCCCTGCCAGCCGCCGGAGCCGTCGGGCTTCATGTCGAAGAAGACCTGCTGGCCGACCTTGGCGTCGCTCTTGCCCGGGCTCTTCAGCCAGGTGATGACGCCGCAGACGCCGCCGCCGCAGGGCGCCATGCGGATGCGGGATTCCCCGTTGCTGCGCAGCCACGTGCCGACGATATCGGCGGCCGCAGCCGGCGCCGTCAACGCCAGAACGCCTACGCAAGCCAGAATCGCTTTCTTCATGACAAACTCCCTCGTCGCCCTTCTGCCGGGGTTCACAATAGTGAAGCCAGCCGGCGATTGACTGTCAATCGCCAGGTGGGCTCGATAGAGCCCGGGCTTTGAGCGATCGCAAGGATGCGGGGCCTTGCTTATGCTGCAATGCAGCATAATGATTCGAGGGTCAGGCGGGATGGACAGGTCCACGCCGGCAAAGAGGGTTGTCTCATGGGTACGCGGGCGCTGGACCGCATTTTCTCGCCGAAGTCGCTGGCGCTGGTCGGCGCGAGTTCGCGGCCGGGCTCGTCCGGCCGCGCGCTGTTCGACAATATCGTCGGCGCCGGCTTCCAGGGCCAGATTTCGCTGATCAATCCACGGCATGCGGAGATCGAGGGCCGGCCGTGCGTGGGCTCGCTGCGCGATCTCGCGACGCCGCCCGACCTGCTCGTCATCGCCGCGCCCGCGCAGCATGTGCCGGCGCAGGTCGAGGAAGCCGAGGAGCTGGGCGTGCCGGGCGCGCTGGTCATGACGCGCGATCCCGCCGGCTGGCGCGGCGGCGAAATGACCGAGCGGCTGAAGAAGGTCGCGCAGCGCGGGCGCATGCGCATCGTCGGACCGAACTGCCTCGGCCTGCTCGTGCCCAAGGCCGGTCTCAACGCCTCGCTCTCCGGCCAGCAGGCGCCGGCCGGCGATCTCGCGGTCGTCTCGCAATCCGGCGCGATCGGCGCGGCGCTGATCGCCTGGGCGCATCGCCGCCACGTCGGCTTTTCCGGCATGGTGTCGGCCGGCGAGATGGCCGACGTCGATTTCGGCGACCTGCTCGACTATTTCGCGCTCGACGTCGCGACGCGCGCGATCCTGCTCTACATCGACCGCCTGGAAGACGCGCAGAAATTCATGTCCGCCGCACGCGCGGCCGCGCGCGTGAAACCTGTCATCGTCGTGAAGTCCGGCCGCCACAAGCGCGGGCCGCGCGGCGGCTCCTCCGTGGCCAACATGGCCGGCCCCGACACGGTCTACGACGCCGCCTTCCGCCGCGCGGGCCTTTTGCGCGTCGCCGACGTCGACGAATTGTTCGACGCCGCCGAGGCGCTCGGACGCATCAAGCCCTTTCCGGGCCAGCGGCTCGCGATCGTCTCCAACGGCGGCGGCCTCGGCCGCCTCGCCGCCGACCGGCTCGCCGACCAGCGCGGCAAGCTGGCGACGATCGAGCCTGCGACCTGGGCGAAACTCGAAAGCGTTCTGCCGCCCGACCTGTCGAAAGAGAATCCGCTCGACATCGACGGGGACGCCGATCCCGCGCGTTTCAAGACCGTCGTCGGCGCGCTGCTCGAGGACAAGACGACCGACGCCGTGATGGTCATGCATGCGCCGAACGCGCTGTCGCGCTCGGCGGAGGCCGCCGAAGCCGTGATCGGCGCCGTGAAGGAGGCGCGCAAGAAGACGCTGTCGCCGAAGCCGGTGTTCGCCGTGTGGTTCGGCGCGACCGAAGAGACCGACAAGCTGTTCGAGGACGCGCGCATTCCGCATTATCAATCGGGCGCGGTGCGCGGCTTCATGCACATGGTGCGCTGGAACGAGGCGCGCGAGTTCATGACGAGCACGCCGCCGAACCTGCCGGAAGATTTCGAGCCCGACGTCGCGCGCGCGCGCAGCGTGGTCGCCCATGCGATCGAACGCGGCCATCGCTGGCTGGCGCCGGTCGAGATGACCCGGCTGCTCGACGCCTACGACATTCCCGTCGCGCCGGCGCGCTTCGCGCGAACGCCGGAGGAAGCCGGCGAACTCGCGCGGCTCTTCATCGCGCGGGCGCGCGCCTGCGTGATCAAGATCGTCTCGCGCGACATCGCGCACAAATCCGACATCGGCGGCGTCGTGCTCGACATCCGCACGCCCGACGCGGCGGTGGAGGCCGCGCGCGAGATGATGACGCGCATCGCTCGTGAGCTGCCGCAGGCGCATATCGAGGGCGTGACCGTGCATCCGATGATCCGCCGCCCGCATGCGCGCGAACTGATCGCGGGTATCGCCGACGATCCGACCTTCGGGCCGGTCATCGTGTTCGGGCGCGGCGGCAAGGCGGTGGAAATCATCGACGACAGATCGCTGGCGCTACCGCCGCTCGATCTCGCGCTCGCCCACGACATGATCCGGCGCACGCGCGTGTCCAACATTCTCGAATATTATCGCGACGTGCCGCGCGCCGATATCGACGCCGTTGCGCTGACGCTGGTGAAGCTGGCGCAGCTCGCCGCCGACATTCCCGAAGTGCGCGAGCTCGATCTCAATCCGCTGCTCGCCGACGAAGCCGGCGTGATGGTGGTGGACGCGCGCATCCGCGTCGAGCCCGATCCGAAGCAGCGCGCGGGCCAATCGAACCGGCGCTTCGCGGTCGCGCCCTATCCGAAAGATCAGGAACAGATCATCCGCCTCAAGGACGGCTCTGAAGTCCTGGTGCGGCCGGTGCGGCCGGAAGACGAGGACATGTATCACGCCTTCTTCGAGACCGTACCGCAGAATGATCTGCGCCTGCGCTTCTTCGCGCCGGTGAAGGCGTTCAGCCACGCCTTCCTCGCCCGCCTTACCCAGATCGACTATGCGCGCGCCTATGCGGTGGCGGCGATCAAGGTCGACACGCATGAAATGCTCGGCGGCGTGCGGCTGATGATGGACGCCGATCTGACCGAAGGCGAATACGCCATCCTGCTCGGGCCCGGCGCCAAGGGACAGGGCCTCGGCTGGACGCTGATGAAGCTGATGATCGAGCACGGCCGCCGTCTCGGCCTGCGCAGGATCGAAGGACAGGTGCTGACCGAGAACCAGCCGATGCTGCAGATGTGCAAGGCTCTGGGCTTCAGGCAGCGCGAGTCGCGCGAGGAGCCGGGCGTGAGCATCGTGACTCTCGATTTGATGGAGAAGATCGCGGAGACGTGAAGAAACGGGCTCGTATCCAGCATTTTACGGATTGCAGAGGACGCAAAGGGCGGTGAGCGGCCATTGCGCGCCACACGATGAAGCGATTTCTGCGACCTCCCTCACCGCTTGCGGGGAGGGTGGCGCGCGAAGCGCGATGGGTGGGGCCGGCGCCGGAAAGGCGAATATACCTGGGACAACGCCCGGCGGACCCCACCCACGATGCTGCGCATCGCGACCTCCCCGCAAGCGGGGAGGTAGTGCGCCTGCTCCAGCCGAGCGTCTTGCGCCGGTCGAAATCCGCCGTTCGACTCGCCCGCTTATTCCGCCAGCACGCGCGTCGGCGGGAAGGTTACTTCCACCATCGTGCCTTCGCCCTTGCGGCTGCGGATGGTGAAGGACGCGCGGTTGGCCTCGACCAGCGCCTTGGTGAGCGGAAGCCCGAGACCCGTGCCCTCGCTCTTGCGGGATGTGGACACCTGACGGAACGGCTCGAGCGCCGTCTCGAGCTCGGCGTCGCTCATGCCGACGCCGGTGTCCTTGATGCGCACGACGGCGTGGCCGGCGTCGGTGAGCGCGGTCGAGACGATCGCCTGGCCGCCCGGCTCGTTGAACTTCACGGCGTTGGACAGAAGGTTCAGCACGATCTGCCGCATCGACCTTTCGTCGGCGACGATGTTCGGCAGGTTGGGCGCGAGCGACAGGCGCATGACGACGCGGTCGCGGTTGGCCTGCGGCTGCATGATCGACACGCATTCGGCGACGACCGCGTTGACGTCGACGCTGGTGAAGGTGAGGTCGATCTTGCCGGCCTCGATCTTGGAGAGATCGAGCAGATCGTTGACGAGGCTCAGCACATGCTCGCCGGACTTGTGGATATCGCGCATGTAGTCGCGATAGCGATCGTTGCCGACGGGGCCGAACCGCTCGTCCATGATGACTTCGGCGAAGCCGAGGATCGCGTTGAGCGGCGTGCGGATTTCGTGGCTGACCTTGGCGAGGAAATCCGATTTCAGCGCGCTCGCGCGTTCGGCCTCGCGCCGCGCGTCGCCGAGTTCGCGCTCGGCTTTCTTCCATGCGGTGAGATCGCGCAGCACGGCGCAGAATTTCGGCGTCGCGCCGCTGCCGAGCCGGCCGAGCGTGACGAAGACGGGAATCGCTCCGCCCTGGCTGGCGCGCGCGAAAATCTCGCGGCCGTCGTTGAGCACGCTCTGCACGCCGCCGGATTTCACGCCCTCGAAATAGGCGGCGACCGCCTCCTGGCTCTCCTTCGCGACCAGGGTCGAGAAGAATTCGCCGGCGACCTGGTTCTGATCGCAGCCGAACAAGGCTTCGCCGGAGCGGTTGAGCGAAAGAATGCGGCCGTCCGCGTCGAGCACGGCGACGCCGTCGGTCGCCGTATCGAGAATGGCGTGCAACTCGCGGGCCTCGGCGTCGCGCTGGCGCAGGTCGAGTTCGAGCGCCCTGGCCTTCGCGGCGTCGGCGCTCTCCTGCGCGCGATTTTCCTGCGCATGATTTTCCTGCGCGCGGCTCTCCTGAGGCCGGTTCTCTTGCGCGCGGCGCAAGGTCACGAGCGTGGCGGGCTGACCGTCCCAGTCGATGGCCTGCACGCGCGCGTCGACCGGCAGGACCTCGCCGTCGCGCGTTTCGATCTGCGCGACGCCGCTGTCGGGCGCGCGGCCGTGGAACAGGCGATCGAGGCCGCCCGCCGCATGGAAGGCGTCGATGTCGGCGTAGTCGAGCAGGTCGAGCAGCGTGCGGTTGGCGTAGATCGGCACGTTGAAGCGGCTGACGACGACGCCGACCGGCAGACGCTCGAGCACGGCGGCGGCGTTGCGCTCCGGCAGTTCGGCGGCGATCTTCGCCGAGGATTCCGGAGAGACCGCCGCAAGCGGCGGCGCGGCGGGCCTCGCCTGTTCGACGGGCTCGTCCGAGCGTCCGAAGCGCGCGACGAGATCGATGAGATCGCGGGCGCGCTTGCTGGCGGCGGGGCTCAGCTTCGGCTCGTCTTCCGCGTCGCCGACGACCGGCTCGGCGCCGAGCGCGCGGCCGATTTCCTCGAAAGCGGATTTTTCGCCTGCCGACAGTTCCGGCGCCGGCGCGCGGTGCGGCGGTTCGGCGACACGCGCCGGCGACTGAGGCCGCAGTGGCACGATATTGGCGGCTGACGGCGCAGGGCCGGCGGCCGGCTCCTTTACCTCGCCGTCGTCGTCGCTGTCATCGACGCTCTCCTCATCGCCCGTGCCGAGAAGCGCATTTGCGTAGCCGCGCGCGCCGGTCTCGGGCTCATGCGCGACGGGCTCTGCGCCGATGTCGCCGCGATGCATCGGTTCGCCGGCGTCGGAGACGGCGACGATCTCGTCCGACTCGTCGTCGCCCTCGTCGCTTTCGGCGTCGGTCTGACGCGGCGGCCCCAGCGCAATGACCGCAGGCGTTTCGCGCGACGACGCCGCGGGCGCATCGGCGACGCCCGGCGTTTCGTTCACGGGCTCGGCAGCGACAGGCTCGCCGGCTTGTTCGTCGAGATCGGCGAGTTCCGCATAACTCGGTTCGGCGTCTGCAGCGGCGGCGACTGCATCGTCGCGCGACGGCGCATCGGGCGTTGCTTGCGCGGGCTGCGGCAGGTCGATCGCTTCGGCCGTATAATGCGCCGGCGGCGCATCGTGGTTCACGGACGCCGCGCGATCGACGGCCTCGGGCGTCGCGCTTGCGGGCGAAGCCATGTCGTGCGCGACGGTTTCATGCGCCGCGTCTTCGGAAACGCGCATATCCCGCAGCAGGGCAAGCGGCGGCGGAGGTTCGTCGATCGGCTGCGCGATCGCGTCGATCTGCGCGATGGCGCGCGCGGTCGCCGCGTCAGGCGACGCTGCTTCCGCATGCGGCGCCGCAGGCGTCGCGTCGTCCTGCGCCGGCGCGGCGATGCGCTCCGGCCGCACGACGCCGTAACCGCGGAAGCCGTCGAAACGATCCTCCTCGTCGAAGGCCGGCGCGGCGCCGAGCGCGATTTTCGCGCGCTCGCCCTCGCCCGCAGGCCAGAGGGTTTCGACGCCGGCGAACGTGTCGCGCGCGGCGAGCGCGGCGACGAGGCGGCCGTCTGCGTCCAGAGCCATGTCGCGCGCGACATCGAGGAAGGAGCGGCCGACGATGTCGGCGTTGGCGGCGCCGACCTGCGCCGCGAGCGCCGGCGCGACGCTCGTGACGATGTGATCCCTGTCCGTGCGCCACGCGAAACGGGCGCCGCGCGCCGGCGCCGGCGCCGGGGGAACGGTGGCATCGATGGCGGCCACGTCCGCCGTTTCGCTTTCCCCGACCGGCGCAATAGCGACGTCCGGCGCCTCTTCACGCGCGCCGTCCTCGTGGGCGCCGACCGGCGCATCCTGCATCGAGGCGAGTTTCAGCCGCGGCGCGGCGTCGTCGGTTTTGCGGGAGGCCGTCGCCTGCGGCGCGCGCACGCCCAGCACGGCGAACGCGAAAATGGTCTCGCCCGGCGCGACCGTCGCGCGGCGGCAGAGCACGGTGACGGTGTCGGCCATGGGGCCGAAGAAGAAGCGCAGGCGTTCGAGCCGCGGCGCGGCGCCCGGCAGCAGCGAACGCGAAAGCGCCACGATGCGACGGGCGCCGGGTTCGGCGCCGAGGAGCAGCCGGCGCCCGAGCGCGGCGAGGTCGCCGGCGAACAAGGATTGCGCGGCGGCGTTGGCGTAGACAACGCGGCCCGGCGCGCCGGCGATCGCCAGCACCGGCGCGCCCGCCAGCCGCAACGACGCGAGCGCGGGGTCGGCCAGCGCCGCCTCGACATGATGTTTGGCCACATCGGGGCTGAATTCAGCCTCGTTCATCGCAACGCCCTGTGAACGCAGACGCGCGCCGGCACGGCCGGAACGCCAGACTTAACGGAGTCTTAACGTCGCGGCGCCCGGGGGTCTACGCGCGGAGGAGGTTTGCACCGCTTTTGATCGGTTAATGATGAATGGCCACATTGCAGCGCACAAGAATCACGCAGGACTATGTTGCATTGCAGCAATTTTGTGATAGTTTGCTTGCGTTGTGGGCGGAGAGGCAGAGAATCGCATCCCGTCGAGGAACGCAGTCACAGGAGATTGCAATGGCTCAAACCCCCTACGAGATTCCGGCCGAGATGCGCGACTTCGCGGAAAAGAGCGTCGAACAGGCCCGCAAGGCTTTCGAGGGCTTCATCGGCGCCGCCCAGAAGGCGGTCAGCGCGGCCGAGGCGGCGCCCTTCGCCGTGCCCGGCGTGAAAGAAGTCGGCGCCAAGGCGGTCGCTTACGCCGAAGCCAACGTGAAGGCGGCCTTCGATCACGCGCAGAAGCTCGTGCACGCCAAGGATCTGCAGGAAGTCATGAAACTGCAGAACGAATATCTGAAATCCCAGCTCTCCACCCTTCAGGACCAGGCGAAGGAATTCGGCGCCGCCGTCCAGAAAGCGGTGACCCCCAAGTCCTGACCGGATACGCGGCGGGCCGCCGCGGCTTCGGATCCTTGCGCGTATTTCTACCAGAGTGGATTTGCTTCTCATCCGGAGATTGAACGATGGCAGTTCGTAGACCCGCCAAGCCGACGGCCGCCCCGGCCAAGGCCGCAGTTCCCGCCAAGACGCCCGAAGCGCCCGTGAAGACCGCGCCTGCGCCCGCCAAGGCGCCGGCGGTCGTCAAGCCGGCGCCGGTCAAGCCCCCCGCGCCCGCGGCGGCGAAGCCTGTCGCCAAGCCGGCGGAGCCGAAGCCCGCCGTCGCCGCCAAGGCCGCAGAAGCCGCGCCGGTCGTGGCGAAGCCCGCCGAAGCCAAGCCGGCGGCCGAACCCGTCGCGGCCAAGCCCGTCGCGCCGAAGCCCGCTGCCGCCAAGTCCGCGGACGCGCCGATCAAGGCTATTCCGGTTGCGGCGGTCGACATGTCCGGCGTGCAGGACAATCTGCGCAAGGCCGCTTCGAAGACGCTCGAGCAGGGCCGCGCGGCGTTCGAGCGCATGAAGGAAGCCAGCGACGAAGCCACCCAGACGATCGAGGCGAGTTTCGCGGCATCGTCCAAGGGCGCGTCCGAACTCGCCTCCAAGGCGCTGGAAGTCGCCAAGGTCAACGCCAACGCGACCTTCGATCACCTGAAGGCGCTGGCGGGCGCCAAGACGCTGGCCGACGCCGTGTCCCTGCACGGACAGTTCATCCGCGCGCAATCGGAAGCCGCGATCGCGCAGGCGAAGGAATTCGCCGAACTCGCCAGGAAAGCGGCGACCGACGCCGCGGCGCCGATCCAGGCGCAGATCAAGAAGGCGCAGGCGAAGTAAGTTTTCGCCAGGCCTTGCGCGGCGCCGCCCGAACGGGCGGCGTTTGCGCGTGAAGCGCGCCGCGCGCCTTGCAATCGTGGCGCGCCTCTTCTAAGAAGCGCGGCGCACGACGCGCGCCGCCTCGCGGCGATGATTTCGCGCCCGCGCAGAGCGTGCCGCCATAGCTCAGTTGGTTAGAGCGCTAGATTGTGGATCTAGAGGTCCCCCGTTCGAGCCGGGGTGGCGGTACCATCCTCATTCATCACATATCCGAGCCGATGGCGCATCGACGCGCATTCGCCGGGCGATGCGCGCAGCCGCGCGCGAAACGCATGCGGACCATGCGCGCGATGTCCGCGCATTTCCGCTTGCCCGTCCGAGGCCCGCTCGTCATGCTCGCCGACAACAGCCGCTGAAGCGGCGACCGCCATGCAGGCGCGGCAGGCTCCGGATCGGCGCCGGGAGGAACGATGGGTTTTGCGGGACTGCGCGTCCTCGAATTGGGCTCGCTCGCCTCGGCGTCTTGGTGCGCGCGGCTGTTCGCCGATTTCGGCGCCGACGTTCTCAAACTCGAGCCCGACGGCGGCGATCCGTTGCGCGGGGCTTTGCCGAGATTCGAAAACGCCGGCGAGGCGGAAAGCGCGACCTTCGCCTTCCTGAATTTCGGCAAGCGTCTCGCGTCGGCGCGCGACGCCGACATGCCCGCGCTTCTGCGCGATTGCGACGTTCTCATCCTCGGCGATTGCGACGCGCCGGCAGCCCTCGCGGGCAATGACGCGCTCGTCGTGATCGACACGAGTTGGTTCGGCCGCGGCGGACCCTACAGCGATCATGCGGCGACGGACGCGACCGTGCGCGCGCTCGCCGGCCTCGTGCAACTGGTCGGTCCGCAGGACGGTCCGCCCTTGGCCGCGCCGGATTTTCAGGCGGGCTATGTCGCGGGCCTGTGGGCCTTCATCGCCGCCTGCGCCGGGCTGATGGCGCGGGCGCGCGACGGCGGGCGGCGCTTCGAGGCGAGCGTCCACGAAGCCTGCGTCACGCTCGCCGAATACCAGGTGGCCGAGGCCGCCCTGCGCAACGAGCCGCAGCAGCGCGCGGGCATCGGCCGGTTCGCGCCGACCTATCCGCTCGGCGTCTATCGCGCGAGCGACGGCTGGATCGGCGCCACGATGGTGACGCCGGCGCAATGGCGCGGCTTCTGCGAGATGCTGGGCCTGCCCGAACTCGGCGCCGCGCCGCATTTCACGACAGGCCTCGAACGCCTGCCCCACGCCGACGATCTGGAGGCGCAATTCGCGCCGCGCCTCGCGCAAAGGCCGGCGGCGCACTGGTTCGCGGAGGGACTGAAACGCCGGCTGCCGCTGGTCGTCGTTCCGCGCATCGAGGATCTGGCGTCCTCGCCGGAATTTCTGGCGCGCGGCGCCATCGCCTCCATCCGCGACGGCGACAAGGCCTTGCGCGCGCCCGCCTCGCCGCTGCGGCTCGTCGGCACGCCGCCGGCGACCGAGGCCACGCTCGCGCGCGCCGGCGCGGATACGCCTGTCTGGCATGCGCGCGCGGCTGCGCCGCTGTTCGAGACGCCCGCCGCGCCGAAAGGCGCGCCGCCGCTGACAGGCTTTCGCATCGTCGATTTCACGATGGGCTGGGCCGGCCCGCTCTGCGCGCGCACGCTCGCCGATCTCGGCGCCGACGTCGTCAAGATCGAAGGTTGCTCCTATCCCGACTGGTGGCGCGGCGTCGACCGGCGCCCGAACGTCCTGCGCGAAAAACTCTACGAGAAGACGGGCCGCTTCGCGGTCATGAACCGCAACAAGCGCGGCGTCGCGATCGATCTCACGCGGCCTGAAGGCGTTGAACTCGCGAAGGCGCTCGCGGCCGAAGCGGATGCGGTTGTTGAAAATTATTCGGTCGAGGTTCTGCCAAAACTCGGCCTCGCGCCCGCGACTCTTCGCGCGACGAATCCGAAACTCGTCACGCTCTCCATGTCGGCCTTCGGCGCGTCGAGCCCGTGGCGCGACTGCCGCGCCTACGGCTCGACGCTGGAGCAGGGTTCGGGCCTGCCGCATCTGCTGGGGCGCCCCGGCGATCCGCCCGTGATGGGCCATCCGGCCTATGGCGATCCCGTCGGCGGGCTCGCCGGCATGGCGGCGCTGATGGCCGCGCTGCTGCATGCGCGGCGCACCGGAGAGGGCCAGCATATCGACCTCTCGCAGATCGAATGCATGATGCAGATGGTAGGTCCCTGGATGCTCGCGCATTCCGCCGACGGGACCGCGCCGCAGCGCTCGACGGGGCGCCATCCCGATCATGCGCCGAGCGGCATTTATCCGTGCGCGGGCGATGAAGCTTGGATTTCGGTCGCGCTCGCCGACGATGCGGCCTGGCCGCGCCTTGCGGCGCTGATCGGGCGCGGCGATCTCGCGGGGCTCGCCGATCGCGCGGCGCGACAGGCGGCGGCGCGGGAGATCGACGCGGCGCTTTCCGCCTGGACGGGCGCGGGCGCGCCCGACGACGCGATGAACGCATTGCAGAAAATCGGCGTCGCCGCGGGCGTCGCGCGGCGGCCGCTTGATCTGTTGAGCGACCCGCATCTCGTCGCGCGCGATTACTGGCTCTGGACGGACCGTCCCTATATCGGCCGTCACGCGCAACCCGCCGCGGCCGTGCGCGACGGCGCCGCGCCCTACCCCGTTCGCTGGCCCTCGCCCACGCTCGGCGAATACAATCACGCGGTGCTGAGCGAATTGCTCGGACTGTCCGCGGCGGAGATCGACCAGCTCACGCGGGCCGGCGTGATCGGCGACGAGCTCGTCGTCGCCGGCGCAGCGGAGCGCGGCGCGGCATGAGCGCAGCGGCGACGCAATCTGCGCCCGACGCGACGCAAACATCGCGCCGTCCGCTGCTCGACGTGCAGGGCATGTCGATTTCCTTCGCGACCGCGGGCGGACGGCTGGAGGCGACGCGCGACATCACGTTCGCCGTCTCGCCCGGCGAACGCATCGGCGTCGTCGGCGAGAGCGGCTGCGGCAAGACGGTCACCGGTCTCTCCCTGTTGCGCCTGCTGCCAGCCGACACCGCGCATATCGCCGGGCGGCTCGACTTCATGGGCGTCGATCTGGCGACCTGCGGCGAAGCGGAATTGCGCGACATCCGCGGCCAACGCATCGGCATGATCTTCCAGGAGCCGATGAGCGCGCTCGACCCGGTCTTCACCATCGGCGAGCAGATCGCCGAGGGGCTTCGCGCGCATGGCAGGATCGGCCGGAGCGAGGCGCGCGACCGCGCGCTGGAAGCGCTGCGCGCCGTCGGCATCGCCGCGCCGGAACAACGCTATCACGCCTATCCGCACGAATTGTCGGGCGGCATGCGCCAGCGCGTGATGATCGCCGGCGCGATGATCTGCCATCCGCAATTGCTGATCGCGGACGAGCCGACGACCGCTCTCGACGTGACCGTGCAGGCGCAGATCCTCGAACTGCTGCGCGATCTCAGCGACCGCGCGCATATGGCGCTGCTGTTCATCACGCACGATCTCGGCGTGGTGGCCGAGACCTGCACGCGCATGCTGACCATGTATGCGGGCGAGATCGTCGAAGACGCGCGCGTGGACGACGCGCTGGAGCATCCGCTGCACCCCTACACGTCCGGATTGCTGCGCGCGCTGCCGCGGCTGAGCGCGCGCCGCAGCGCCCTGCCCTCCATTCCCGGCCGCGTGCCGACGCTCGGCCAGATGCCGGCGGGATGCCGTTTCCGCGAGCGCTGCGCCCATGCGACGACCGGCTGCGAGCAGCCGCAGGCGTTGCAGGATGCGGGCGACGGACGGCGCGTGCGCTGCTGGCGCTTCCGCGATCTCGCGCTGCCGGGCGTCGCCGCATGAGCGAAGCCCGCACGCCCACGCTCTCCGTGCGCGTCCTGCGC
>OEIU01000847.1_pt1 | contig 24041 bp, 18 predicted proteins | sample 1539221 | NCBI WGS metagenome assembly OEIU01 (sample SAMN03792071, study PRJEB22550) | activated sludge metagenome | feature: wastewater treatment plant; material: activated sludge; isolation source: Wastewater treatment plant of a petroleum refinery complex | place: Argentina: Zarate | collected...
TCCGCCGCAGGGCGGCCGCAAGCACCCGCAGCAGGAATTCCTGCAGGTCGACACGACCAACATCCTGTTCATCTGCGGCGGTGCGTTCGCAGGTCTCGAAAAGATCATCCTGAACCGCACCCAGAAGACGGGCATCGGCTTCACCGCCGACGTGCGTCAGCAGTCGGAGCGGCCGCATGGCAGCGACGTGTTCCATGACGTCGAGCCGGAAGATCTGATCCGTTACGGTCTCATTCCGGAATTCGTCGGTCGTCTGCCGGTCGTGGCGACGCTCGACGAACTGGACGAAGCCGCGCTGGTATCGATCCTGCTCGAGCCGAAGAACGCTCTCAGCAAGCAGTACCGCAAGCTGTTCGACATGGAAGGCGTGGAACTGGAGTTCCGCATCGACGCCCTCAAGGCCGTGGCCAACAAGGCGATGCAGCGCAAGACGGGCGCGCGCGGTCTGCGCACCATTCTGGAGAATGTGCTGCTCGAGACCATGTACGAACTGCCGTCGTTGCGTAACGTACAGAAGGTCGTCGTCGACGAATCCGTCATCAGCGGCGAAAGCAAGCCTTACATCGTTTACGGCAATTCCGATGATGCCCGGGCGAATGCCGAGGAACGGCGGCCGACCGGCAGCGATCATCACTGACCGCGCATTCAGGGATTGGCTTAAAGGGGCGCCCTCGTGGCGCCCTTTTCATTTGTGCCGGTGATCACTCGACAGTGTGCGACATCACCTGCATTGCGCCACCGCGTAGCCATGTCGGCACATGCGCCGACGAATTGCGTGCGGATGCCGCTGGCAGCAGGTAGCCGCTTCCGGTATTTTCACTTGAGATTCCCGGTCGGTCCCCGATGATCGATCCGTCAGCGCTTCCAGCGCTTCATCTGCCAGGTAACGAGCGTGAGCACAGACACCCCCGAAGTTGAGCAGCAGCCCGGTACGCCATCGGCCATCCCCGTGCTGCCGTTGCGTGATGTCGTCGTGTACCCGCACATGGTGATTCCGCTGTTCGTCGGTCGCGAGAAATCCATCCTCGCCCTCGATCAGGCGATGCGCTCCGGCAAGCAGATCCTGCTGGTCGCCCAGAAGCAGGCCGACGTGGACGATCCGAGTCCGCAGGATCTTTATCGCCTCGGTACGGTCGCCACGATCCTGCAGCTTCTCAAATTGCCCGACGGCACGGTGAAGGTGCTGGTCGAAGGCATCGAGCGCGCCAAGCTCGAGAAGCTGTACGCCAACCAGTATTTCTCCGCCGACATCAGTTCGCTGAAAGATGTCGAACAGTTCGACGAGCGCGAGATCGATGTGCTGTCGCGCTCGGTCATCTCGCAGTTCGAGCAGTACGTGAAGCTCAACCGCAAGGTGCCGCCCGAGATCCTCACTTCGCTGGCGGGCATCGAACAGCCGGGTCGGCTCGCCGACACCGTTGCTGCACACATGTCGCTCAAGCTCGATGCGAAGCAGAAGGTCCTGGAGATCCACGACGTTCGCAAACGGCTCGAACACATCCTGGCGCTGATCGAAGGCGAGATGGATGTGCTGCAGATCGAGAAGCGCATCCGCGGCCGCGTCAAACAGCAGATGGAGAAGAGCCAGCGCGAGTACTACCTCAACGAGCAGATGAAGGCGATCCAGAAGGAACTGGGCGAAATCGAGGACGCGCCGAACGAACTCGCCGAACTCGAACAGCGCATCCAGAAGGCGGGCATGCCGAAGGAAGCGCGCGACAAGGCCATGTCAGAGCTCAACAAGCTCAAGCTCATGTCGCCGATGTCGGCCGAGGCGACCGTGGTCCGCAACTACGTCGACTGGCTGGTGAAGTGCCCGTGGAAGAAGAAGACCAAGGTACTGAACGACATCGGCAACGCCGAGAAGGTGCTGGACGAGGATCACTACGGCCTGGAGAAGGTGAAGGAGCGCATCGTCGAGTACCTCGCCGTCCAGCAACGCGTGAAGACGCTGAAAGGCCCGATCCTGTGCCTGGTCGGTCCGCCGGGCGTGGGCAAGACCTCGCTCGGCCAGTCGATCGCGCGCGCCACCAATCGCAAGTTCGTGCGCATGTCGCTCGGCGGTGTGCGCGATGAGGCCGAGATCCGCGGCCATCGCCGCACGTACATCGGTTCGATGCCCGGCAAGATCATCCAGAACATGGTGAAAACGGGCGTGCAGAACCCGCTGTTCCTGCTCGATGAAGTCGACAAGATGGCCATGGATTTCCGCGGCGATCCGTCCTCGGCGCTGCTGGAAGTGCTGGATCCGGAGCAGAACACCACGTTCAACGATCACTATCTCGAAGTCGATTTCGATCTGTCGCAGGTGATGTTCGTCTGCACGGCCAACAGCCTGAACATTCCGGCGCCGTTGCTGGATCGCATGGAAGTCATCCGCCTGCCGGGCTACACCGAGGATGAGAAGAGCGCGATTGCGCGCCGCTATCTCGTGCCGAAGCAGATGAAGCAGAACGGATTGAAGACTTCGGAGCTGAAGGTCGCCGATACGGCGGTGATGGACATCATCCGTTACTACACGCGCGAAGCCGGCGTGCGTAATCTCGAACGCGAAGTCTCGAAGATCTGCCGCAAGTCGGTGAAGCAGTTGCTGACCGAGAAGGACACGAAGGTCGTCAACGTCACGCCGAAGAATCTGAGCAAGTTCCTGGGCGTGCGCCGGTTCCGTTACGGCCTTGCCGAAGAACAGAACCAGATCGGCCAGGTGACGGGTCTGGCGTGGACGGAAGTCGGTGGCGAACTGTTGACCATCGAAGCCGCCGTCGTCTCCGGCAAAGGCAAGCTGACGCATACCGGCCAGCTGGGCGAGGTGATGCAGGAATCGATTCAGGCGGCCATGACGGTCGTGCGCAGTCGCGCCAGCATCCTCGGTCTCGATCCTGATTTCTATCAGAAGGCCGACGTGCACATTCACGTGCCCGAAGGCGCGACACCGAAGGATGGACCGAGTGCCGGCATCGGCATGTGCACGGCGCTGGTCTCCGCATTGACGAAGATGCCGGTACGTTCGGACGTGGCGATGACCGGTGAAATCACGCTGCGCGGTCAGGTGCTGCCGATCGGCGGCCTCAAGGAAAAACTGTTGGCCGCGCATCGCGGCGGCATTCGCACGGTTCTCATTCCGGATGAGAACACCAAGGATCTCGCCGACATCCCGCAGAACATCAAGGACAGTCTCGAGATCAAGCCGGTCAAGTGGATCGACGAAGTGTTGCAGGTGGCACTCACTGCCATGCCGGCGCCGCTCGGTGCAGCCACCGAGCCGTCGCGCGGGAACGACAAGGGTCGTGCACGTCGTGCCGGCAAACGCAGTCCGAAGCAGGTCCGCGCACACTGAGACCGTCGATTTCGCCCGTCGAATGACGACGGGGGCTCGCGAATTGCGGGTTCCCGTCGGTGTTCCTTCAGGTTGATTCTTTCTTCCCCACGCTGCTATAACGCCGCCCCGCCTGAGATAGCAGGCGCGGTTCTCTTACAAAGAAGGAAAGCGCAATGAACAAGGCCGAACTGATCGATGCGGTGACTGGACAGACTGGTTTGCAGAAGGCCGACGCGACGCGTGCGGTCGATGCCGTATTCGATTCCATCGTTTCGGCCCTGAAATCCGGCGACTCCGTGTCCCTGCTGGGATTCGGCACGTTCGTCGTCAAGGCCCGTGCTGCCCGTTCCGGCCGCAATCCGCGCACCGGCGAGACCATCGAAATCGCCGCGAGCAAAGTGCCCGGATTCAAGGCTGGCAAGGGCCTCAAGGATGCTGTAAATTAGCGCGCCTTCGAAGGGCCCCCCGGACGTAAGTCCTTAGGTTTCTTCAAAGATTTCCTGGAAAGAATCCGTCGGATATCCGATCGGGTGTCGGGCGGCAGAGGGTGCTTAGCTCAGCTGGTAGAGCGTCGCCCTTACAAGGCGAATGTCGGGGGTTCGATCCCCTCAGCACCCACCACGCCTTGGCAAACAAGTCCGGACGTCTTCAGGTTTAGCGCGGAGCGGTAGTTCAGCTGGTTAGAATATCGGCCTGTCACGCCGAGGGTCGCGGGTTCGAGTCCCGTCCGCTCCGCCATTTTCATCAGGTGACGAATGAAGAGTGACGGGCAAGACAACAACATGAATTCAGTCTTGCCTGCATTCGCATCGTTCGTCGTCCACTTTCTCTGCCGATATCAGCTGACGCGTTCCGTCGGGCGCGTCATTCACTAGTCGTCAACTACTCGCGCGTTCTCGACCATGCTCCAATCAATTCGCGACAAGGCCAGCGGCTGGGTTGCCTCGATCGCCCTCGGTGCGATCGCCGTGGTGTTCGTCTTCTGGGGGGTCGATTTTCAATCGAGCGCCCAGGGTTTCGCGGCGAAAGTCGACGGCACCAAGATTTCCGCCGACACCGTGCGCAGCGCCTGGCAGCGCCGCCAGTCGCAGTTGCAGCAGATGATGCGCGGCGAGGTGCCGCCGGACATGGTGAAGGCCCAGCAGCAGGCCATCCTCGATGAGCAGATCCGCACGACGCTGCTGACCCAGCGGGCCGACGAGCTCGGCTATCGCGTCGGCGACGAAGAACTTGCGAATCGCATCCGCGAATTTTCCGAGTTGCAGGTTGACGGCAAGTTCTCGCGCGATCGTTACGCGATGCTGTTGCGTCAGCAGGGCCGCACCGAACCGCAGTTCGAAGCGGATCTGCGCAGCAACATGGCCATCGTGCAGTTGCAGAGCGGCGTGGTGCAGTCGGCATTCGTTGCGCCGTATGAACTCGAACGTCGTTTCGCGCTGGAGAAGCAGGAACGCGAGATCGACTATGCATTGATCGCCACCAACGATTTTTCCGCGAGCATCAACGTCACCGACGAGCAGATCCAGTCCTGGTACGACTCCCACAAGGACGACTACCTGCTGCCCGAAACGGTCGATCTGCAGTACGTCGAACTGACGCGCGCGAAGTCCGAAGGCTCGGTCACCGTGACCGAAGCGGAACTCAAGGACTACTACGAGCAGGTCAAGGAAAAGTTCGAGTCGCCCGAACGTCGGCATGCGCGCCACGTGCTCATCACGGCGAGCGAAGGTCTCGACGATGCGGCCGCCAGCAAGAAAGCCGGGGAGATCGCAGCGCAGGCGAAGTCCGGTGCCGACTTTGCCGAACTGGCGAAGCAGAACTCGAAGGATCCAGGCTCGGCGCAGCAGGGCGGCGATCTGGGCTGGGCCCAGCGCGGCATGTTCGTCGGTCCCTTCGAAGACGCACTCTTCAGCATGCAGCCCGGCGACATCACCGGACCGGTGAAGACGCAATTCGGCTATCACATCATCAAGCTGGAAGGCGTCGAGAAGGGACAGATCCGCCCGTTCGAGGATGTGCGGCCCGAACTCGAAGCCGAATACCGCAAGGATCGTTCGCAGAGCATTTTCTACGATGAATCCCAGAAGCTCGCGGATCTCGGATTCTCCGCGCTGACGGAGCTGGATTCGGTCGCGAAACAGCTCGGCCTCGAAGTGAAGACCATCCCCGGCTTCGGTCGCGAAGGCGGCGGCGATCTGGGCTCGGACCCCGGCGTGATCGAAGCGGCCTTCAGCGAGGAAGTGCTCGAGCAGGGACGTAACAGTCCGCTCGTCGCCATCGGCGAGGATCGTGCGATCGTTCTGCGCGTGGCCAACCACAAGCCCGCCGAGCCGCGTCCGCTCGCCGAAGTGCGCGCGCAGATCGATGCGCAACTGCGTGTACAGGGCGCCCGCGACGCTGCCAACGCGAGAGCCGCAGATGCCGTGGCGAAACTGCAGCAGGGCGCTTCGTGGACCGCCGTTGCCAGCGAGTCGTCGCTGAAGCCGGTGGGTCGTCGATTCGTCACCCGTCAGGACACGATCGCGCCTGCGGCCGTTGTCCGCGCCGCATTCGCAGCGGCCTCGACGGCCTCGGCGGAAAAGCCGTTCTTCGGTACGGCGACGACGGATGACGGCAATGTCGCGGTCTTTTCGCTCAGCGGCGTTCGCCCCGGCAATCCCGCCAGCGAGTCGGCCAACGATCGGTCGGCGCGGCAGCGTCGTGCCGAGCAGCAGTCAGGCGGGGCGGAATTTGCCGCTTACGTCGCCGAGGCTGAGCGCAGGGCGAAGATCGTCCGCAACGACAAGGTATTCGAATGAGGTGACGACGGTCACCCCAGTGGCGAAGGTCGGAAGACTGGCTGTCTGACCTTCGTCACCGACGCGACGTCGTCACTTTCGTTCGTCGCTACTCCCCATCCCCGAACGACATGGCCACGGTGCTGAAGCCGCCGTCGACGTAGACGATTTCGCCCGTAATGCCGGCCGCCAGATCCGAACACAGGAACGCGGCGGTATTTCCCACATCCTCCGGCGTCACATTGCGGCGGATCGGCGCAATCGCAGCGACATGCTTCAGCATGTTCCGGAAGCCTCCGATGCCGGCGGCCGCCAGCGTCTTGATGGGGCCGGCAGAGATGCCGTTCACCCGGATGCCCCGCGGACCCAGATCGGCCGCCAGGAACCGCACGCTCGCCTCCAGGCTGGCTTTGGCGAGGCCCATGACGTTGTAGCTGGGCAGCGAACGGACGGCGCCCAGATAGCTGAGCGTGAGCAGCGCGCCATTGCGGCCCTGCATCATCGGCTGCGCGGCCTTGGCCAGGGCGGTCAGGCTGTAGCTGGAAATGTCGTGTGCAATGCGGAAGTTCTCGCGATTGGTCGATTCCGTGAAGCTGCCGCGGATGGCCTCGGAAGGAGCGAACGCCACGGCGTGGACCAGGATGTCCAGGCTGTCCCAGTTCTTGCGCAGCGTATCGATGCCCGCCTGGATGCTGTCATCGCTGGCCACATCGATCTCGAGCAGGTTGGTGGAGCCGAAATCGCCGGCCATGGCTTCCACGCGATCCTTGAAGCGCTCCTGATAGCTGAAGGCCAGTTCGGCGCCTTCGCGCCGCATCGCGGTGGCGATGCCGTGGGCAATGGAACGTTCGGTGGCGAGGCCGACGATCAGGGCGCGCTTGCCCGCTAGAAATCCCATACGTTGTCTCCGGTCAGCAGAGGGAATCGGAGACGTATTGTGCCTGAACGGCCTGTTCTTACTGTAGGTCAGGCTTTAGCCTGACTCCGAGAGAAGGCCGGCTGAAGCCGGCCCCACAGGGGGAAAGAAGAAATCAGATCCCCGCGCGATTGCCGCCCCGATACATCACCAGCCGCTGGCCGGGCTTGATGATCGAGGACGTGTTCAGGCTGTTCCAGCCCAGCAGGTCGGACATGCTGACGCGGAACCTGGTGGCGATGCGCGAGAGCGTGTCGCCGCTGCGTACCACGTAGGTGGTCGCTTCCGATGCGATGGAACCGGCATTCGTGGAAGCCAGTGTGGCGGTGCCCGGAATCGCCAGCACCTGGCCGACGGAGAGCGTGCTGTCGCGCTGCAGGCCATTGCTGCTCGCGAGACGGTCCATGGTGATGCTGTGCGCACGGGCGATGCTCCACAGGGTGTCGCCTCGGCGCACGACATGTTTGCCCGACGACGACTTGCTGCGGCGGGCACTCGGCACCGGATCGTCGCTGTAGGCCACGCGCGTATCCATGCCGCGCGGCGCCGCCGTGATCAGCAGATCCTGGCCGGGGTGAATCATGGTGCCGCGGAGCTTGTTGGACGCCTTCAGCGCCGCGACCGACACGCCGTACTTGTCGGCGATTTCGCCCAGGGTGTCGCCGGAGCGGACGCGGTGATAGACGACGCGGACGCGCTTCTCGGGAGGCAGCGCAGCCACGGCTTCGGCGAGACGTGCCTCGTGCGAGACCGGCACCAGCAGGTGATGCGGACCATCCGGATCCGTGACCCAGTGGTTGAACGCAGGATTCAAAGCCAGCAGCTCTTCTTTCGGCAGTTCGACCAGTTCGGCAGCCACCTGCAGGTCCATTTGCCCGCCGATATCGACCTTGGCGAAGTAGGGCACATTCGCAATCGGCGCGAACGCCAGACCCTGGCTCGCGGGGTCCGCGACCAGGCGGCGCATCGCCATCAGTTTCGGAACGTAGGCGCGGGTTTCCTTCGGCAGCTTGAGGCTGAAGAAGTCCGTCGGCTTGCCTGCCGCCGCATTGCGCGCCACCGCGCGGGCGACGGCGTTTTCTCCACAGTTGTAGGCCGCGACTGCGAGCAACCAGTCGCCGTCGAATTCATCGGCCAGGAACTGCAGGTAGTCCATCGCGGCAGTCGTGGCTGCGGTGACGTCGCGACGACCGTCGTAGTACCAGTTCTGCTTCAGGCCGAAGCGGCGGCCCGTGGCGGGAATGAACTGCCACAGTCCCGACGCGCGGGCGCGCGAATAGGCGACCGGGTTGAATGCACTTTCGACGACCGGAAGCAGGGCCAGCTCCAGCGGCATCTTGCGCGCTTCGAGTTCGTTGACGATGTGATAGAGGTAGCGCTCGCCGCGCTTGAACGTGCGGTCGAGATAGGCCGGGTGATTGACGTACCAGGCCAGTTCGCGGTCGATCTCGGGACGGTCGATGTCTTCGATCGTGAAACCGCCGCGGATGCGTGCGAACAGGTCGCCATTCGCCGCCTCGGCGCCGCCGACGGTGACGAGCGACTGACCGCCCGCCTGGGCGTCCAGCGTCTCGATGGCGTCTTCGATCTGGGAGGGGCCGGCGATGCCGATGTCGGCTTCGTCGACCTTGGTGGGTTCGGAGGGCGAATCGTCGTCCGCGGCGACCAGTTCGGGGTCTTCGTCTTCGGAGGGGGCTGTGGCCACATGGCTGCAACCGGCGGTGAAGAGGGCGAACGTCGCAAGGAGAGCTGCGAGCAGCGCCGCCTGGTTGCTACGGACCATAACCATCAATCCTCCACGTCGGGGGTCGTGCCGCCCGAATCTATGGGCCGGGTTGGCCCGTCAATGCCTTGCTCTTCACCTCGCCCGCATTGCGTCGCGAACGTTGTCAGAACCACCCAATCGATCAGCCTCTGAAGCCGTCCTTCCACTCGCGAACGACGGCGAAAACTTCCACAGGATTCAACTCGCGACCGGCCCTGGCTTCCGCGGCTTGTTTCACAGAATGCCGATGGCACCGCAGGAACGGATTCACATTCCTCTCACGCCTTATGTCGGAGGGAACCGTTGCCTCATTCCGCGCCCGTTTTCCGCGGCATTCCTCGAGATACCGTGCCGATTCTTCGTTGTCCGGCTCGACCGCCAGGGCGAACCGCAGATTGCTCACGGTGTACTCGTGGCCGCAGTAGACCCGGGTCTCTTCCGGCAGCGCCGCGAATTGGTCCAGCGACGCGAGCATTTGTTCCGCGGTTCCTTCGAAGAGCCGTCCGCAGCCGGCGCTGAACAGGGTGTCGCCGCAGAACAGCGCGCCGTGGCCCCAGTACGCGACGTGCCCGGCAGTGTGACCCGGCACGTCCAGCACGTCGAACTGCAGGCCCAGCGAATCGAACGTCGCCCGGTCGCCGCCTCGCACTCGCGTCGGTTCGCCCGGCACCGATTCATTTGCCGGCCCGAACACCGCTACGGATGTCTGACGTAGCAGCTCGACGACACCCCCCACATGATCGCGGTGATGGTGCGTGAGCAGAATGCCCGAAAGCTGGAGACCTCGATCGGCCAATGCCTGATGCACGGGGGCGGCATCGCCCGGGTCCACCGCGACGACCTGCCGCTGGTCGCGAGGCGAGTGAATCAGCCAGATATAGTTATCTGTGAATGCCTGTACCGGGGTGACCTGGAGCATCGGTCGGTTCTGGCTTTTCGCTGTCCGGCAAGTTGCGCAAGCCGTATTTAACCTGCGGATTTCCGCAGCGGCAAGCGTTGCGGCGCAGATCGTCGGAACTGTGGGGCCGGCTTTAGCCGGCATTCTCTCGGAGTCAGGCTAAAGCCTGACCTACAAGCCTGACCTACAAGCCTGGCCTGCAGGAAGATCCGGTATCCTCGACTTCATGCACGGCGTCGCGAATCCACAAACCTGGCTGCAATCTCCGCTCGGCGAGCGGCTCTACGCGCTCGAGTGCAAGCTCACAGCCGAAGCGCTGGCGCAGGTGTTCGGCTGGCAGTTGCTGCAGATCGGTCTGTGGGGCGAGGACGATGGCCTCATTGCCGAGGCGCGCACGCAGCGTAAATCCGTGCTCGGTTGGCATGGGCCGCGGGCGGCTGCCGAGGGCCGGCCGGCGATGATCCGCTCGCGGACCGATTCGCTGGCCGTTGCATCGGATTCCGTCGATGCCGTGCTGTTGCCCCACACGCTCGAATACGAGCCCGATCCGCACGAAATCCTGCGCGAGGTCGGACGCATCCTGTCGGCCGAAGGTCATCTCATCGTGCTGGGTTTCCGTCCGTTTTCCAGCTGGGGCATGCGGCATCTGTTCGCGCGACATGGCTTTCCGCCAGGAACGGAACGGCTCATCAGCGAGCGCCGCCTGCGCGACTGGTTGAAGCTCCTCGGGTTCGAGATCGTCGATGCGCGACGTTATCTGTTCGCGTTGCCCTGGGGAGCCACCGCGTCGCCGGAAGGGTTCTTCGAGCGTGCCGGCGAGCGCCTGTGGCCGCTCTTCGCCAGCGGCTACATGCTCAAGGCGCGCAAGCGCGTCTATGCACTCACGCCGATCCGGCCGCGCTGGCGGCTGCGCCCGAAAGTGGTTGGCGGACTCATCGAACCGACCACGCGATTGAATACCGGTTCGAGGTTCGACTCCGGCGGCGCGGATCGCGCTCCGTGAGCGCCGTCGTCATCTACACCGACGGCGCCTGTCGCGGCAATCCCGGTCCCGGCGGCTGGGGCGCCGTGCTGTCGTCCGGCGGTCACGAGAAAGAACTCAAGGGCGCTGCGCCCGAGACGACCAACAACCGCATGGAACTGACGGCAGCGATCCAGGCGCTCGCCGCGCTGAAACGTCCATGCGAGGTCGCGCTCTACACCGATTCCCAGTACGTGCGGAAGGGAATCACCGAATGGCTGCCGCAATGGAAGCGTCGCGATTGGAAGACGGCCGATCGCAAGCCCGTGAAGAACGTCGATCTGTGGCAGGCGCTCGAGCAGCAGATCGAGCGACATCGCGTCGAATGGCATTGGGTGAAGGGGCATGCGGGTGTGCCCGGCAACGAACGCGCGGACCGGCTCGCCAACGAGGCGATCGACGATCTGTTGCTGCAGATGGAAATCGGCGCGCGATGACTCGCAGGCGCGAGCCTGCGCTATGATCGCCGCCGGCGGCGCAGCCCGAGTCCCGGCGAGCACGATCATGAACTTCATCGACCTCAAGACCCAGTATCAGCGCATTCGCGAACCCGTGAACGCCCGCATCCAGGCCGTGCTCGATCATGGCCAGTACGTGCTCGGGCCCGAGACGCTCGAACTCGAACAGCGTCTGGCGCAATACGTCGGCGTGAAGCATTGCATCGGCGCCTCCAGCGGCACGGATACGTTGCTGATCGCGCTGATGGCGCTCGGTATTGGCCCCGGCGATGAAGTCATCACTTCCCCGTTCACGTTCATCGCCACCGGCGAAATGATTGCGCTCGCGGGCGCCACGCCCGTGTTCGTGGACATCGATCGCGCAACTTACAACATCGATCCGGCGCTCATCGAACGGGCCATCACGCCGCGGACCAAGGCCATCATGCCCGTGTCGCTGTATGGCCAGTGCGCGGATTTCGATGCCATCAATGCCATCGCCGCGAAGCACGATCTCACGGTCATCGAAGACGCGGCGCAGAGTTTCGGTGCGCGCTACAAGGGCAAGCATTCGTGTGCCGTGTCGACGATCGGGTCGACCTCGTTCTTCCCGTCCAAGCCGCTCGGTGCTTACGGCGACGGCGGTGCGCTGTTCACCGATGACGACGGCCTCGCCAGGCTCATGGTCGAGATCCGCGTGCACGGACAGGATCGGCGCTATCACCATCCGCGGCTCGGCATCAACGGTCGGCTCGATACGCTGCAAGCCGCGATCCTGCTGAGCAAACTCGACATCTTCGAAGACGAAGTGGCAGCACGCGAGCGGATCGGTGCGCGGTACACGGAGATGATCGATGCCGCGTTTCGCGGAAGCGATGCCGTGATCACGCCGAAGCTCGCGCCCGAATGCACGAGCGTGTATGCGCAATACACCGTCGAAGTATCCAGCCGCGCGAAAGTGGAAGAAGGCATGAAGGCTCGCGGCATCCCGACGGCCGTGCACTACCCGGTGCCGCTGCACTTGCAGCCGGTGTTTTCGAACCTGGGACAGGGCAGAGGAGCTTTCCCGGTGGCCGAAGCCGCCGGCGACCGTGTCATCAGCCTGCCGATGCATCCCTATCTCACGGAAGCCCAGCAGGCCAGCGTCGTCAAGGCACTGAAAGAATCCGTGGGCGCGGCCTGATGCGCCAGATCATCCTCGATACCGAAACCACCGGCCTGGAGCCCGAGCAGGGCCATCGCATCATCGAAATCGGCTGCGTCGAAGTCATCAAGCGGCGCAAGACCGGCCGGACGTTTCATCGCTACATCCGCCCCGATCGCGAAGTCGATCGCGGCGCGATGCAGGTGCACGGCATCACCAATGAATTCCTGGTGCAGCAGCCGCGGTTCGCCGAGATCGCCGACGAGCTGATCGAGTTCATCAGCGGCGCCGAACTCATCATTCACAACGCGGCGTTCGACGTCGCCTTCCTCAATGCCGAGCTGAATCGCCTGCCGGTCCGCCGCAAGGTGTCCGACCTCTGCAGCGTGCTCGATACGCTGCCGATGGCGCGCCAGATGCACCCCGGCCAGCGCAACAGCCTCGACGCGCTGTGCAAGCGCTACGGTGTCGACAACTCGCATCGCGAACTGCACGGCGCCCTGCTCGACGCGCAGATCCTGCTCGACGTCTATCTGGCGATGACGGGCGGCCAGACGGCGCTGATCCTCGATGAAGTGAGGGAAGTGCAGACGACCATCGTGGTCGAGCAGGAGATCGTGGTGCGGCCGGTGGGCGAGTTGCTTGTCGTGCGCGCGTCGGAGGAAGAACTCGCGGCGCACGAACGCCTGCTCAATGCCGTCGACAAGGCCAGCGGCAAGAAGACGCTCTGGCGCGCCCTGGACGCCCCGCCGGCGCTGGCGGCAAACATGAACTAGCTCCGTCCCCCTCCTCCGCGAAGCGGGGGAGGGCTGGGGAGGGGGCAGGCAAACGGATTCGGACAACTCGAAAGCATGCCTCCCTCACTCCCTTCCGCCTTCGCCCAGAATTTCCTCGGCAATGCCCCCGACTGGTACAAGCGCGCCATCCTCGGATTCCTCCTCCTGAATCCGCTGGTCTTCTTCCTCGGCGGTACACACGGGCCCGCCATCGCCGGCTGGCTGCTGCTCCTCGAGTTCATCTTCACGCTGGTGATGGCACTGAAGTGCTATCCGCTGCAGCCGGGCGGTCTGCTGGTGGTGGAGGCCATCGTCATCGGTCTCACGACCGCCGAATCGGTGTACGAGGAGACGGTCCGCGCCTTCCCCGTGATCCTGTTGCTGGTCTTCATGGTGGCCGGCATCTATTTCATGCGCGAGCTGCTGCTGTTCTCGTTCACGAAGATTCTGCTCGGTATCCGTTCGCGCGTCGGACTGGCGCTGATCGTCTGCATGACCGCTGCATTGCTGTCGGCCTTTCTGGATGCGCTGACGGTCGTGGCCGTCGTCATCACGGTCGGTGCGGGGTTCTACGCCGTGTTCCATCGTTTCGCGTCCGGCAAGGAGATGGCCGCACACGATCACGGAGATACCGATGTTCACGAACTGCACCGCAGCGACCTGGACGCATTTCGTGCCTTTCTGCGCGGCCTCATGATGCATGCGAGCGTCGGCACGGCGCTCGGTGGCGTGACGACGATGGTCGGCGAGCCGCAGAACCTCCTGATCGCGGAGCAGGCGGGCTGGAGTTTTGCGGAGTTCTTTCACTTCGTTTCACCGGTGTCGATGCCGGTTCTGGCGATCGGCCTCGCGACCTGCGTCTGCGTCGAGAAATTTCGCTGGTTCGGCTATGGGACGGCGCTGCCGCCCAACGTGCGGCAGGTACTGGAAGAACATGATCGCAACGCGTCCGCCGCGCGGACGACGCGGGACAAAGCCGTACTCATCGTGCAGGCCGTGGCGGCGATCCTGCTGGTCTGCGCGCTCGCGCTGCATGTGGCCGAAGTGGGACTCATCGGCCTGCTCATCATCGTTCTGACCACCGCTTTCAATGGCGTCACCGACGAGCATCGTCTCGGCAAAGCCTTCGAAGCGGCGCTGCCGTTCACCGCGCTGCTGGTCGTGTTCTTCGCAGTCGTCGCCGTGCTGCACGACCAGCATCTGTTCGAGCCGCTGATCGCCTACGCGCTCCAGCACGAAGGCAAAACTCAAGTAGCGTTGTTCTACATCGCGAACGGCCTGCTTTCTTCGATCAGTGACAACGTGTTCGTCGCGACGGTCTACATCACCGAGGTGAAGGCGGCGCTGCTTCAGGGAGCCATCACACCGGCCCAGTTCAACGACCTGGCCGTCGCCATCAATACCGGCACCAATGTCCCCAGCGTGGCGACGCCGAACGGGCAGGCGGCATTCCTGTTCCTGCTGACCTCGGCGCTGGCGCCGCTGATCCGGCTGTCGTATGGAAGGATGTGCTGGATGGCGTTGCCGTATACGGTGTCGATGACGTTGACGGGGCTGCTGGCGGTTGTCTTTCTGCTGTGATTGCCCTTACGGACGGGCCGTGGGGTGATTCAAGTCGCTATTTTTGTAGTCCGTCTGTGGCATTCTTCCGGCCCCGGCAGCGGGTCGCCGCCAGCCAATAACAATTTTTTCTGAGGAGCGCAGCGATCACGGCGAGATGCGACAGGGATGATCCGGAATCGTCCATTGCTTTCCGTCGTGCGCTTTCCAAGTTCATGTCGCAGTTCAGTCTTCGCGAATGCAAGCTGGCCGTCATCGGCCTGGGTTATGTCGGTTTGCCGCTGGCCGTCGAGTTCGGCAGGCATTTCAAGACCGTCGGTTTCGACATCAAGGCGTCGCGAGTCGCGGAGTTGAAGAAAGGCAAGGACAGCACGCTGGAAGTCGAGTCCGCAGACCTGCGCGCCGCGAAGCACCTTCGCTATTCCACGAACGTGAAGGACCTGCAGGCTTGCAAGGTCTTCATCGTCACCGTTCCCACACCCATCGACGACTACAAGCGCCCGGATCTGCGGCCCATCGAAGGCGCCAGTCACCTGATCGCCCAGGTCCTGAAGAAGGGAGATGTCGTGGTGTTCGAGTCCACCGTCTATCCCGGTTGTACCGAAGAGATCGCGGTGCCGATTCTCGAGCGTGAGTCCGGACTGAAGTTCAATGTGGATTTCTTCGCTGGCTACAGTCCCGAGCGCATCAATCCCGGCGACAAGCAGCACCGGCTGACGACGATCAAGAAGATCACCGCAGGGTCGACCCCTGAAGTCGCGGAATTCGTGGACAACCTGTACGCCAGCATCATCAAGGCCGGCACGCACAAGGCGTCCAGCATCCGGGTGGCCGAAGCGGCCAAGGTCATCGAGAACACGCAACGCGACGTCAATATCGCGCTGATCAACGAACTCGCGCTGATCTTCAATCGACTCGGCATCGACACGGAAGAAGTACTGCAAGCCGCCGGAACGAAGTGGAATTTTTTGCCATTCCGTCCCGGTCTCGTCGGCGGACATTGCATCGGCGTCGATCCTTACTACCTGACGCACAAGGCACAGGAAGTTGGTTACCACCCGGAGATGATCCTCGCGGGGCGCCGCCTCAACGACAACATGGCCATCTATGTTGCGGAACGCGTTGCCCAGCTCATGATCCGCAAACGCATTCATGTGAAAGGTTCGCGCATTCTCGTCATGGGGCTGACGTTCAAGGAAAACTGCCCCGACCTGCGTAACTCGAAGGTGGCGGATGTCATCAGGGAACTGAAGAACTACGGCGCGAAAGTTGACGCCTATGATCCCTGGGTAGATGCGGAAGAGGCCGTGCATGAGTACGGCATCAGACCCATTCGGCATCCCAAGAAGGGCGCCTACGACGCCATCGTGATGGCTGTGGCGCACAACGAATTCAAGGAAATGGGCGCGAGGGATGTCCGGGCTTTCGCCAAGAAGCCACACGTGCTCTACGACATCAAGTACGTCTTCCGGCCCGAAGAGGTGGATGGAAGGCTGTAAGCGACGGAAGCGTCGGCGCGTATACTTCGTCCGTCTTCCCTGTCCGTGCCGGTGTCTTCGTTCATGAAAATCCTCGTCACCGGCGCCGCCGGCTTCATCGGATTCCACACGTCGCGTCTGCTGCTGGAGCGCGGCGATGAGGTGGTGGGTCTCGACAATCTCAACGATTACTACGATGTTTCGTTGAAACAGGCGCGCCTGGGGATCCTGGCGAAGTATCCGAAATTCCGCTTCGTGAGGATGGATCTTGCCGATCGCGCAGGCATTCCGGACCTGTTCGCGCGCGAACGGTTTCAGCGCGTCATCAATCTCGGCGCCCAGGCCGGTGTCCGGTACTCCATCAGGAATCCTCTTGCGTACATCGACAGCAACGTCGTCGGCTTCGCGAACATCCTGGAAGGCTGCCGGCACAACGGCGTCGAGCATCTCGTCTACGCATCCACGAGTTCGGTCTACGGAGCGAATACAGCGATGCCGTTCTCGGTACACCAGAACGTGGATCATCCGCTGTCCTTCTACGCCGCGACCAAGAAGGCCAACGAGCTGATGGCGCACACGTACGCGCACTTGTACCAGTTGCCCGTGACAGGGCTGCGCTTTTTCACGGTGTACGGGCCCTGGGGACGCCCCGACATGGCGCTGTTCCTGTTCACGAAGAACATCCTCGAAGGCAAGCCGATCGACGTCTTCAACTACGGCAACCATCGGCGCGATTTCACCTACATCGACGACATCGTCCAGGGCGTGGTTCGATCGATGGACCGCGTGGCGACCGGCAATCCGGACTGGAACAGCGACGCTCCAGACCCGGGAACGGGCAGGGCGCCCTATCGCCTGTACAACATCGGCAACAACGCACCGGTCGAATTGATGAAGTACATCGAGTGCGTGGAGCAGCGCCTCGGCAAGAAGGCGCAGAAAAACCTGCTGCCACTGCAGCAGGGAGACGTTCCCGATACTTTCGCTGACGTGGAGGATCTGGTGCGCGACGTGGGCTACAAGCCTGCTACTCCAGTGGAAGAGGGGGTCAACCGGTTCGTGGACTGGTACCTGGAGTACTACGGAAAGAAGTAGCGCCCGCTGCGCGAGTCGCATTGCCTGTCGGGTTGCGTAGAATCCTGCCCGGTTGTTGCAACTTGCAGTACAGGCAGGCAGATCGGAAATTCACATGGCGCTCAAGGGAATCATCCTGGCCGGAGGATCAGGCACACGCCTGCACCCGGTAACGCTCGGGATCAGCAAGCAGCTGCTGCCGGTGTACGACAAGCCGATGGTCTACTACCCGCTGGCAACGCTGATGCTGGCGGGGATCCGCGATATCCTGCTGATCTCCACGCCTCACGATCTGCCTTTGTATCGTCGCCTGCTCGGTGACGGCAGCCAGTGGGGCATCGGCATCCGCTATGTTGAGCAGCCGAGGCCGGAAGGACTGGCGCAGGCCTTCCTGCTGGATCGTTCCTTTGTCGGTCGCGATCGGGTCGCACTCGTCCTCGGCGACAACATTTTCTATGGCCACGGGCTGCCGGAGCAGTTGCAGGCAGCGGGTCAGGCGAATGGCGCGACGGTGTTCGCCTATCACGTCAAAGACCCCGAACGCTATGGCGTGGTGGAGTTCGATGCGCAGGATCGCGCCATCTCCATCGAGGAAAAACCGTCCAGGCCGAAGTCCAATTTCGCGGTGACGGGTCTTTATTTCTACGATGCGGATGTCGTCGAGATCGCGGCGGATCTGAAGCCGTCCGCCCGCGGGGAACTCGAGATCACCGACGTGAATCGCCGCTACATGGAACAGGGAAGGCTGGCCATCGAGCGGCTGGGGCGTGGCGTTGCCTGGCTGGATACCGGCACGCACGAGTCGCTGCTGCAGGCGGCGATGTTCATCGAGGCCATCGAGAACCGGCAAGGTCTGAAAGTGTGCTGTCCGGAAGAGATCGCGTTTCACCAGGGGTTCATTGATGCGGCGCAACTCGAGCGCCTGGCCCAGCCGCTGGCGAAGACGGGTTATGGCAGCTATCTGATCAGCCTGTTGCGCGACGCCCGGTAGGCGCGGTCTTTCGAGGGTCTGTCGATGGAGTTCATTCCGACCGAGTTGCCCGGTGTCATCATGATCAAGCCCAGGGTGTTCGGCGATACGCGTGGATTCTTCGTGGAGACGTGGCACCAGAAGAAGTTCGCCGATGCCGGCATCCCTGCGGCCTTCGTGCAGGACAACCATAGCCGCTCATCGCAGTACATCCTTCGCGGTCTGCACTACCAGATCCAGCGGCCGCAGGGAAAACTGGTGCGGGTGGTCACGGGCCACGTATTCGACGTGGCGGTGGACATGCGCAAGTCGTCGCCGACCTTCGGCCGTTGGACCGGCGCACATCTCTCGGCCGGGAATCAACACATGCTGTGGGTGCCGCCAGGGTTCGCCCATGGATTCGTTGTGCTCAGCGAGATGGCCGATTTCGTCTACAAATGCACGGATTTCTACGCGCCGCAGCATGAGCGTTCCCTGTTGTGGAACGATCCCGCACTCGACATCGACTGGTCGCTGCCGGCAGGGATCGAGCCAATCCTGTCGACAAAGGATGCGGCCGCGGCCCGCTTCAATGACGCGGAGTGTTTCGAGTGAAGGTGCTCATCACTGGCGCAGCGGGTCAGGTCGGTCGGGCACTGGGCAGTTCGATACCGGCTGCGTTTGATGCTCATTCGCTCGACCGCTCACACCTGGATCTGGGGGACGAATCGGGCGTCAGGACCGCGGTAGCGGCACTGCGCCCTGATGTCGTCATCAATGCTGCCGCATACACGGCCGTCGACAAGGCGGAATCGGACGCCGAGGCGGCACGGCGGATCAATGCGGACGCCGTACGATGGCTGGCGGAATCTGTCGCCGAACTGCCGGGTTGCCGCCTGCTGCATATTTCGACCGACTTCGTGTTCGACGGCCACAGCAGCGTTCCGTATGCGCCGCTCGCATCGCCGTCGCCGCTCGGTGTGTACGGTCGGACGAAGCTACTGGGTGAGCAGGCCGTTGGCGAGCTACTGGGTTCGCGCGGGTTGGTGTTGCGCACGAGCTGGGTGTACGACGCGACCGGCCGGAATTTCGTTCAGACCATGCTGCGATTCATGCGCGATGGCAGGCCCCTGCGTGTCGTGGCCGATCAGGTCGGCACTCCGACTTCGGCGGAATCCATCGCCGGTGTCTTGTGGAAGCTCGCGGCGTGTCCCGATCTCGCGGGCGTCTGGCACTGGAGCGATGCGGGCGTGGCCAGCTGGTACGATTTTGCCGTGGCGATCGGCGAGGAGGCGCTGCAACGGGGACTCCTGAAACAGGAGCCGAGCGTGACTCCCATCGCGACTGCGGACTATCCGACGGCGGCCAGGCGACCCTTCTACAGTGTGCTGGACAAGCGTGCGACGATCGAGGCCCTGCACCTGACCCCGGTGCACTGGCGTCAATCCCTGCGCCGGGTGATCAAGGAGACTGGAATTGCGTAGATTGCTGGTAACGGGTGGCGCCGGGTTCATCGGCGCGAATTTCGTCAACTACTGGATCGAGCAGCATCCGGAAGATGCGGTAACTGTTCTGGACGCGCTCACCTACGCCGGCAACCTGGCCAGTCTGCGTTCCTCGTCATACGGCGCCAAAGCCGCCTTCGTCCACGGCGACATTCGCGATACGACGCTGGTCGAGCGCCTGTTGCGCGACGGCCGCGTCGATACGCTGGTCCATTTCGCGGCGGAATCCCACGTCGATCGCTCGATCATGGGCCCCGATGCGTTCATCGATACGAACGTGATCGGCACGCATTCGCTCCTGAAGGCCGCGCGCAAGGTCTGGCTGGAGGAAAAGGTGGTTCCGGCGCATCGCTTCCATCATGTGTCGACGGATGAAGTCTATGGTTCGTTGGCGTCTGACGATCCGCCCTTCACGGAGTCGAATCCTCACGCACCCAATTCCCCGTACGCAGCGAGCAAGGCGGCGTCGGATCATCTGGTGCGTGCATACCATCACACGTATGGACTGCAGGTCACGACGAGCAACTGTTCCAACAACTACGGACCGCTGCATTTCCCCGAAAAGCTGATTCCGCTGATGATCGTCAACCTGCTCCAGGGGCGCCCGCTGCCGATCTACGGCGACGGTCGCAACATCCGGGACTGGCTGCACGTCAGCGATCATTGCCGGGGCATTGAGAAAGTGCTGCTGCACGGCCGCGTGGGCGAGATCTACAACATCGGTGGGCGTGCCGAGCGCGAGAACATCGACCTCGTCAGATCCCTGTGCGCCATCGTCGACGGCATCTTCGAACAGCAGCCGCAGATGCGCGAGCGCTTTCCGGACTCCTGGATCGCGAAGGGCGAGGCATGTGCTGCCTCGATCACCTACGTCAAGGATCGGCCCGGACATGACCGCCGCTATGCCATCGACTGCCGCAAGATCGAACGCGAACTGGGCTTTCAGCCCGCACTCACTATCGAGGAAGGCCTGCGCCAGACGGTGGAGTGGTACATTGCGAACGAGTCATGGTGGCGCAGCATCATGGACGGCAGCTATCGTCAATGGATCGACGCGAACTACGCGGCAAGGGGCTGAGCGCTCAGCATCGGCACCCTCCCGACAACCTGCAAACGAGGTGGCGATGGTTCAATTGACCGATCTGGCGGAGTGGAACGCGCTCGCCTCGCATGCAACGACGATACGCGAGACTCATCTTCGAGAGCTATTCGCGTCGGCTCCGGATCGATTCGAGAAGCTCTCCCGCAACGAAGTCAATCTGCTGCTCGATTTCTCCCGCCAGCGCGTCACGGAAGAAACGATCGAGCTGCTTCTGAATCTTGCAAGCGTCCGTGACCTGCGGGCGCGCATCGACGCCATGTTCGCTGGCGAGAAGATCAACACCACCGAGAAGCGCGCCGTCCTGCATACGGCGCTTCGCAATCGATCCAGCCGGCCGGTGATGGTCGACGGCAGGGATGTCATGCCCGACATCCGTGCCAGCCTGGAGAAAATGCGCAACTTCGTCGAAGGCATCCATGGTGGCCGTATCCACGGGTCGACGGGGAAGGCCTTTACCGACATCGTGAACATCGGCATCGGCGGTTCCGACCTCGGCATCGTCATGGCGACGGAGGCATTGGCGAAATTCCGCAATCGCAACCTGCGGCTGCACTGTGTTTCCAACATCGATGGCGTGCAGCTGGCCGACACGCTCGAGAAGGTCGATCCGGCCCGCACGCTCTTCGTCGTGTGTTCAAAGACCTTCACCACGCTCGAAACGCTCACCAATGCGAAGCTGGCGCGACAGTGGATCGTCGATCGTCTCGGCGAAGGTGCCCCGGCACGGCACTTTGCTGCGGTCTCCACCAATGCGAAGGCGATGGACACGTTCCTGATTCCACCGCAGAACCGCTTCACCATGTGGGATTGGGTCGGCGGTCGCTACTCGGTGTGGGCCGCGGTGGGGGTGGCGAGTGCGCGCGCCCCCGGCGTGGATCAGTTCGAGCTGATGCTGGAAGGGGCATTCGAGATGGACGAGCACTTCCGGACAGCGCCGTTCGACCGCAATTTGCCCGTGCTGATGGGTCTGCTGGCGGTGTGGAACCGCAATTTTCTGGGCTACGACTCCCTGGCCGTGCTGCCGTACGACCAGCGGCTGCATCGATTTCCAGCCTACCTGCAGCAGTTGCAGATGGAATCGAACGGCAAATCGGTGACATTAGAAGGTGAACCGGTTGGCGTCGACACAGGCGCCGTGATCTGGGGTGAGCCCGGCTCCAATGCGCAGCACTCTTTCTTCGAGCTATTGCACCAGGGCACGGCGCGGGTGGCGATGGAGTTCATTGCGCCGGTCAACGCGTCCAGCCGCTACCAGCAACAGCAGAACCTGGCGCTCGCCAACTGCCTTGCGCAGATGCAGGCGTTCGTCTTCGGTCAGGATGCCTCGGAGATCCGCGCCGACCTGTCAGCGAAAGGAGTGGCCGAAGCGGAGATCGAGCGGCTGATCCCCCACAAGCTTCACCCGGGAAACCGGCCGAGCAGCCTCATCCTTTTCCCACGCCTAGGCCCCAAGACTCTCGGCCGGCTGATCGCCCTCTACGAGCACAAGGTATTCACCGAGAGCGTGATCTGGGGAATCAATGCCTTCGATCAGTGGGGAGTGGAGTTGGGGAAGAAACTGGCGGATTCGCTGGCGCCGGCGGTGGAGGACCCGAAGACTGCCGTTCAGGATACGGGGTTGCGAGGCCTGCTGGACCAATTGGAGAAATGGCGGAGCTAGTGCCCGCTGTCCCCGGTGCCTCGGCCGCGACATGGATCGGGCCGTGGGGTGAAAACCCGACCTGAAAAGCAGGACCCTGACTGGACCGTCCGCGTGCATAGCACCCCTGATTTTTCATCGCCTTGCTGTAGCTCTCTGTGTAAACTTCCGGCCCTCGTCGCACGGACCAGAGCTTTAACAAGCGACTTCTGATGCTCAGATTCCGTTCCACCAGCCCCATCCTCTGGCTGGCTACATTTCTTGTGTCTGGCGTCTTCGGGGCGCCTTCCCTCATTTCCTGCGCGCAGGCACAGAGTCCCTCTGCCGAACAGATGGAGATGTTCCGCAACCTGCCGCCCGAGCAGCAGCAGGCAATCATGGAATCCATGGGGGTCAACCCGAGCGGAAGCACTACTCGTCCGCGGACTGACCGACGGGTCGATTTTCCAACCACTGTCCAGCCGCGTCGTACGCAACAGGACGACGCACGTGAGACAGCTCAGGTTGAACCCCGACTCAAGGGTGAAGACACGATCCTGCTGTCGCTTGATCTGCGCACGGTGCGGCGCTCGACGGAACAAGAGCGGCTCGAGCGCGAACGCAAAGCCACCGCGTCGCAGCAGCCCGCTATTCCGGGGCAGCTCCAGCAGCGTGATGAGACGGCGTCTGCCGCCGATAGAAAGAACGAGGAAATCGAACGCACCGAGTTCCAGATCAAGCGCCTCGAAGATTTTCGCGACAGGATCCAGCGCCGCAATCCTTATCGCCTCGATAAATGGGGCATCCTGAATGTTCCGGAACTCGGGCCGATCCCACTCGGTGGATTGACCGCGGAAGAAGCGCGGCAGCGACTGTCCGCCGAGCCGACGCTCGCCGATTTCCACGTCGACGTTTTGCGCTTGCCGCTTCGGCCAGTGGGCACGGAATCGCTGAAGCCCTTTGGCTACGACCTGTTCGCTGGAATTACCTCGACGTTCGCGCCGGCCACCGACATACCCGTGCCAGCGGAATACGTGATCGGACCTGGAGACACGATCGAAGTCCAGCTGATCGGCAACACCAAGGGACGTTACTCCCTCGTGGTCGGCCGCGATGGCCAGATCAATTTTCCCGAGCTCGGACCCGTGCCAGTCAGTGGCCAGAGATTCAGCACGCTGCGGGATCTGATCGAGCGGCGGGTCAGTGAGCAGATGATCGGAACGCAGGCCAGCGTTTCGATGGGGGAACTGCGGTCCATACGGGTGTTCGTCCTGGGCGATGCGGAAACGCCTGGTTCCTACACCGTCAGCGGACTGTCTACAATCACGAATGCGCTCTTTGTCAGCGGCGGGATCAAGAAGATCGGTTCGCTGCGCAACATCGAGCTGAAGAGAAACGGCAGCACCGTCACGCGCCTCGATCTGTATGACCTGCTCCTGAAGGGCGATACGCGAGCTGATCTGCGACTGCTGCCCGGGGATGTGATCTTCATTCCTCCCGTTGGCCTAACCGCGAGTCTGTCCGGCGAAGTACGCCGACCAGCGATTTACGAGTTGCGTGGCGAAACGACTGCGGCGCAGCTGATTTCGTTGGGTGGTGGCCTCACGCCTGAGGCAGATCCCAAGCTTGCGACGCTCGAGCGGGTGAACGAACAGCGGCTCAAAGTTACTGTTGATGTCGACCTGAGCCGAGCGCAGGGTCA
>OEIU01000848.1_pt1 | contig 23999 bp, 21 predicted proteins | sample 1539221 | NCBI WGS metagenome assembly OEIU01 (sample SAMN03792071, study PRJEB22550) | activated sludge metagenome | feature: wastewater treatment plant; material: activated sludge; isolation source: Wastewater treatment plant of a petroleum refinery complex | place: Argentina: Zarate | collected...
CCGAGAGGATGTTGTCGCCCCATTCCACGATCTTCGCGCGCGCGCCGGCCTCGGCGACCCCGAGCCGCGTGCGGCTGACGCCCGGCGGCTTGGCGCGGAAGGTGAACCATGCGGGATCGCCGATCAGCGTCACCTGCTCGGTCAGGCCATATTCGGCATAGGTGGAAAGTTCGAACTTGCGCCAGGCAGGGATCGCAGCCACGCGGCCGAAGGCGTCATAGGCGCGACCGGCTTCGCTGAAGGCGAGTTCGGCGATCACCTGTCCATGATCGACCGGCTGCATGAAGGCCCCCGCCCATGCAGCTGACGGCGCGAAAAGCGCCGTGAGCACACAAACAATACGCATGAAACGACTAAAATATTCAGCCCCGTGGCTGTATCTTACGTCGTCTCAAGCATATGTCGAGCAATCCGCCCGAAAAGACCGGCGGACATTGCCCCAATACTGGCCGCACCAGGCCATCAACCTGTTCAGGCGGCAGGCTTTTCGCCCGCCGTATAGGTCTTGCCCTTGTAGACGACCTTCTTGAGCTGCAACTCGCCCTTCGGATCGAAGGCGTCCGCGCGCAGCGAGAATTCGCCCTTGTCGAGTTGCAGGCCGAGCAGCGCATAGGCGCCGATCATCATGCGCGCCGCCGAGCCCGTATACCAGGCCCAACCGCCGCGTCCTTCATAGCCCGGTCCTTCGTAGACGTCGGCCGCCTGCTGGTGCGGCGGCAGGCCGTAGCGCTCGGCCGCCTCCGGCGTCGCATATTTCGACAGCGGCGAAATCTCGACCCAGCACTGGAAGGCGCGCGCAAACAGCCGCGCGGCTTCCTTCGCGTCGCCCTTCGCCTGCGCTTGTTCACCCAGCAGGACCAGCGCGTCCACGAACCAGGAGACGCCGTGCGAATATTGCCCCCCGTTTTCGCGCACGCCGGGCGGATATTCCGCCGAGCGTCCTGGGAACGGGTCGGACTGCTCGTCATAGTGCGGATGCACGAGCAGGATGCGGTCGGGCCGCTCCAGCACGGCGAGCGCCTTCTCGACGCACTCCACGCCGCGCGAGAAATCGACGGCCTGCGAGATCACCGGCCAGGACGAGACCATGGCGCTCATCGGCGTCACTTCCTTGCCGCTGTCGGCGAAGGCGCGCAGGTAGCGGTCGCCGCGCCAGCACTTGTCGAGCGCCGCGCGCAGCTTTTCCGCCGTGTCGCGATAGCGCGCGGCGAGATCGCGCTTGCCGCGCCGCTCGCAGAGCTTTGCGAAGTCGATCAGAATGCCGTGCAGGAAGAAGCCGACCCACACGCTCTCGCCGCGCCCTTCGAGGCCAATGAGATTCATGCCGTCGTCCCAGTCGCCGGCGCCCATCAGCGGCAGGCCGTTGCGGCCGAAGCGCGCGAGCGTCCATTCGATCGCCAGCCGGCAATGGTCGAACAGTTTAGCGCTCTCGCGCGAGGGCAGCGGCACGTCGGCGTTGCTCTCGACGCCCTTGGGCAGCAGCGCCGTCTCGATGAAGCCCGTCTCGACGTCGAGCACGGCGTCGTCGCCGGTCGCCTGGACGTAGCGCAGCGTCACGAAAGGCAGCCACAGATGCGGATCGGAGGCGATCGTGCGGTCGGCGAGGCCCGTGCCGCCGCTGGGCGCCGTGTGCCACCACTTGACCGCGTCGCCCTCGATGAACTGCCGCGCGGCATGCAGCAGGATCTGCCGGCGCGTCAGCTCCGGCGCGAGGAAGACAAGCGGCAGCACGTCCTGCAACTGGTCGCGATAGCCGGTGGCGCCCGAGCGTTGCGCCGGCCCCGTGCGGCCCCACAGGCGCGAGGCGAGAAGCTGATACGGCAGCCAGTCGTTCACGAGCCTGTCGAATTCCGGCTTGTTGGTCTCGATGCGCAGCACGCCGAGCGTGTCGGTCCAGAATGTCTTCGTCTCGTCGAGCATGTGCTCGGCCCAGCCGAGACCGCGCGAGACTTTCGCGAAATGCGCGGCTTCGTCCAGCCCGCCGGTCTGGCCGATCGAGAAGACGATTTTCGCCTCGCCGCCGGCCTTCACCTCCACCGGGCCGCAGAAGGCCGCCACCGTGCGCTGGCGGCGCGCGTTGCCCAGCACGGGATGGCTGTGCTCGACCATGTAGGGCGCGCCGCCGCCGTTCGGGCCGATAGCGCGTTCGCGCGACGTCTCCGCGAATTCGGCGGCGAGCGACGTCGAGGCGAAGGCCCAGCCCTTGGCGAAATGGTTCTTCGGATTGCGGAAATAGAGCGCGCGGCCCGTGTCGTCGGTCTTGACCTCGATCGAGCCCTGGCTCTCCACCATCGTCTCGTCGAGCGCGATTTCCGCGATCGGCGCGACGTTGAAGATACGGTCGCTTCCCGTCTTGTTGACGATGCGCAGGATGTTGGTCTCGCAGGTCCGGCCGGGCGGCGCGAACACTGTCAGCTCGAGATCGAGATCCGCGCGCGTGCGGCGATAGACGACGTAGCCGAGGCCGAACTCCGCTTCATACGCGCCATCCATGCGGCGCAGCGGCGCGAATGTCGCGCAATCCGTGTCGCCGCTGGCGAGATCGTGCACGTAGATCGCCTGGCCCGAAGGCCCGAAGCGACCTTCGCCCATGCGGAACGGGGTGAGCGAATTCTGCCGCGCGTTGACCGCGAAGGTGAATATGTCGCCCTCCGCCGTCATCACCGCGCCCGCGCCGTGATTGTTGGCGATGACATGCGCATAGGGCCGCGGCAGGCCGGGCGTCACGATCAGCGTCTTGCCGTCCGCGCCGAAGGTCGCGGATGCGCCCGGCAGCGCGGGCGCGGGCAGCAGCGTGCGCACGCGCGTCTCCACGCGCTCCAGCTCCTGCGCGCTCGGGGCGTCGGCGTTGAGATGGTGCGCGATGCAATCCACCGCTGTCGCGAAATTTTTCGCCCAGCCGTCGACAATCACGATTTCCGCCGCGCTCTCGGGCGCGATGCGCGCCTCGAAGGCGAGGCTGCCGCAAGGCTCGAAGGAATAGAGCAGGCCGTCGTCGGCGATCTCGCGCATCGGCGCGCGACCGATCAGCGCGTCGGGAGCCGCCGGCGTGCCGAGCCCGTAGAAGCGCGACTTCATGTCCTCGTAGCCGATCAGGCGCACGTCGCCCGTCTCGCCAGGGCCCGCCGCGTGGAAGGCGACCTCGTGCGACATGCGCCGCTGCGACTGGCGTAGCTGCGGCGTCTTCAAGAGCCGGTTCTGCACGATGATCGCGGCCGGTGCGTTCATGAACCACGTGCCGACGTGCAGCGCGTTATAGGCCGCGTCGCGACGCTCGGCGCCGGATTCGTTGACCACCCATTCGCGCAGCGTCGCGATCGTGATGCGGCGCGGGCGCTTCTCGATATTGACGATCTTGAGTCGCGTGACCTCCACCGCCTCGTTCTCGACCACTTCGATCGTCGCCTCCACGCGAACGCCGTGCATCGTGCGCTCGAGGAAGAGCCGCGTCGGCGACAGGCGCTGCAGCTTCGTCGCCGCGCCGCCGTAGGTGGGCGCGGCCCCGAGCGACCAGAGCTCGCCGTCGCCTTCGCGGAAATAGATGAACTTGCCGCGCGGCTGGCCGGGATCGTCGGGCTGGCGCGTGATGTCGATCGGCGCGCCGTTGCGCGCATTGCGCTCCACGCGGCTCACCCCCTGCCCGTCGTCATACCATTCGCTGGTCAGATAGCCGTTGGTGAGCACGAAGGGCCGGGAATCGGGTAGGCCGCCGACGCCCGTGCCGTAAGCCGCCACGCGCCGACCGGTGACGGCGAGACGCCGCAGCACCAGCGCGGCGAGGAACAGCGCGGCCGCGGCCGCCACGATCGCATAGCCGAGGAGAAGGTTGAGCGTCGGCTGCGCGACCGCGCGCAGCTTCTCGGCGCCCGTCCACGCCTTGTCCCAGTCGGCGCCGGCGGGAATGTAGAAGGGCAGCAGCAGCGGCATCCAGGTGCCGAAGCGGCGCAATCCTTCGGGGATCGCGCGGCTGGTCTGCGCCTTGCCGAGAAAGCGCGCCGAGGATTCGTCCAGCGCGTCGCCGCCGACGAACGACAGGTTCACCAGCGTCGCCACGCGAAGACCCATGTGATCGAACCAGATCAGCACGCGCAGCCAGTCGTAGGCGAGCAGGCCGGTGAAGACCGCGAGACTCCAGTCGACGAAGGCCTGATGCGATTGCGTCGCCTGCACCAGCGACGCGACGCCGGTGCGGATCAGGCCATCCTGATTGTACCAGGAGGGATCGGGCACCGACTTCAGGAACGTGTAGATGATCGGCGCCATCCACAGGCCCCAGCGCAGCACGAGAATGGCGTTGTCGACGAGCTGGCGCACGCCGTCCTCGCTGAACAATTTGCGCAGGGGCTTCAGGTCGCGCTTCACCAGCGCGGTCAGGAAGAACAGGTTGATGGAAAACAGCGGCGCGGCGAAAATCCACTGGATCACGCCCGACAGCGACTCGAGATAGAGCGTCTTCACCGCGCCCTGCGCGGGGCCGAGGCTCGTCTGCCCCCAGCGCTGGAACAGCGGCGTGATGCCGTAGTCGGCGATCGGCCGGCCCCAGTGCGGATAGAAGATCGCGGTATAGACGTAGAATTTCGCCTGCACCGTATCGAGCTGCAGCGTGTCGAAATACCAGCCGAGCGCGCCGCCGACGAGGCCGCCGAGCAGCGTGCCGAACAGGTAGACGCGCCAGCTCGACAGACGCCTGCGCCGGCGCAGCAGGATCGGCGCGAGGTCGGACAGGAAATCGACGCCGGCGTAGGCGGCCGCGCCCGTCAGCGCGCCGAACAGGAACCGCGCGCCGCCGTCGAGCGCGGGCGTGTTGAGCGCGACCGCGATCCAGATCGCCGCGCCGACCATCAGGCCGCGCAGATAGTTCGAGGGCCGCTGATATTCGCGCACGAGACGGCCGTAGAACGGCGGCGTCGAATCCGTGCTCTCCATGATCGCGCGGCCGAGCGGATAGAAAACGCCGCCGACGATCATCGCGCCGGCGACGCCGGTCGCGACGAAGGCGTCGTAGAGCCCGTCGTTCTGCGTGAAGGCGCCGACGGCGCCGACCAGCAGCATGAAGATGAAGCCGTAGACCGCGCCCTTGCCGGCGCCCGAGGCCCATGGCTTGCGCACCGCCGGCTCGATCGGCGGCTTGCCGTGCAGCAGGTCCGTCACCGTCTGCGTGATGAGATAGGTTTCGCCCCACAGGCCAGCCTGCGAGATCGCCGCCATGAGCGCGGTGAAGAGAACGCCGAGCGCCGGCGGCAGCGATTGCGCGAATTCGAGCGAGCCGTAGGTCGCGATATTCGGCGTGAAGGAGGCGAAGATCGCCGCGCCGAACAGCATGGCGTGCAGGCCGAGCCCGCCTTGCGGACGTCGCCCGAGCGCGATCGAGGCGCCGGCGACGACGGCCTCGTTCAGCAGGATCAGGATCGGCGCGCGGCCGATCGCCGCCACCACGAAATAGTCGAGCGGCGCGTGGAAGGTCAGCGTGCGGCCGAGATCGGCCGGCAGGTTCGAGCCGATGGCGAGGAACAGCGAGAAGACGAAGGGGATGAGCGCCAGCGCGCCGTTGGCCGCCGCCTGCGGCCTGCGGCCCGAATAGGCCATGATGATGAGAAGCGAGCCGATGTAGAGCCCCGCCGCGCAGGAGGCGCCGACGGAGGTGAAGGCGAAGACGTCGCTCCACGTCGCCGCCGCGCGCCACAGGAACCCTTGCGGATTGCAGAGCAGCGCGTAGACGCCGACGACCAGCGCGTCGAACCAGCCGACGCGGGCGAGCGTCGCGAAAAAATCCCCCTCGGGATTGACGAGCGCGAGGCCGAGCGCCGCGGCGCCGAGCGCATATGCCCATCCGCCCATGCCGGCCATGGCGATGCTCGCGCCGAGCAGCAGCAGCCCGGCCAGCAGCGCGACGATAGGCGCGCCTCGTTCCTGTCTCGCGGCAATGGTCATTGCGTCTTCGCCTGTCCCTCGATCGTGGCGACGCCGCCCCCCCGGGACGTCCCGCGCCTAGCGCTTGCTGCATGCCGCGCGCTCTCGGGCGCGCTGATTCGCGGCCCCTCACTATACCGGCCCGCCCCGCCCGGCCACATTGCCCTCGGGCCCGCGATCCCCTAATTCCTTCGGGAAACTTCGTTGTGAGACTCTGACTCGAAATACAGAACCCTCGCCCTGAGGAGCCGCGAAGCGGCGTCTCGAAGGGCGGCTGCGGCGCAGAATCCTGAAACATGCTTCGAGACGCAGCCTACGGCCGCTCCTCAGCATGAGGGATTTGGGCTTCGAAACGAATTTCCGGCCAGACGCGGACGATGAGGTCTCGTGAAGCGCCAAGGAGGACCGCGCCCATGCCCGCACTGCCCACGAAAATGCGCCAGGTGATCTTCGACGGCGCGGGCGGCCCCGAGGTGGTCAAGCTCGCCGAAGCCGCCACGCCCACGCCTGGCCCCGGCAAGGTTCTGGTCGAGGTCGCAGCCTTCGGCGTCAACCGGCCGGATTGCGCGCAGCGCGCCGGCGCATATCCGCCGCCGCCGGGGGAAACGCAGGTGCCCGGCCTTGAGATCGCCGGCCGCGTCGTCGCGCTCGGGCCGGAGGTGAGCGGCCTGAAGGTCGGCGACGAAATCTGCGCGCTCGTCGGCTCGGGCGGCTACGCCGAATATGCGCTGGCCGACGCCGCGCTCTGCCTGCCGCGCCCCAAGGCGCTGTCCATGCTGGAGGCGGCCGGCGCGCCTGAAAATTACTTCACCGTCTACGACAACGTTTTCACGCGGGGGCGGCTGGCGAAGGGCGAGACGCTGCTCGTGCACGGCGGCTCGTCGGGTATCGGCTCGACCGCGATCCGGCTCGCCAAGCATCTCGGCGCGATCGTGACCGCGACCGCCGGCTCCGCTGAGAAATGCGACTTCTGCCGCGAGATCGGCGCCGATCACGCCATCGACTACCGCACGCAGGATTTCGTCGCCGAGGTCCAGAAGATCACCGACAAGCGCGGCGTCGACGTCATTCTCGACATGGTCGGCGGGCCCTACATCCCCAAGAACATCTCGATCCTCGCGCTCGAAGGCCGCCTCGTCCAGATCGCCTTCTTGCAAGGGCCGATGGTCGAGAAGTTCAATTTCCTGCCCGTCATGGTCAAGCGCCTGACGCTGACCGGCTCGACGCTGCGCCCGCGCACACTCGCGCAGAAGGCCGCGGTCGCGGCGGCCTTGCGCGAGAAGGTCTGGCCGCTGCTCGACAGCGGCGCCGTCAAGCCGCTCGTCCACGCGACCTTCCCGATGGAACAGACGCGCGAGGCGCATGCGCTGATGGAGAGTTCGGCGCATCTCGGCAAGATCATGGTGACGACAGGCAAATAGGGCGGGAACCAACGGCGCGCGGGCAGGTTTCCGGGAAAGCACGGGAGCCTGTCATGCGCGCGCTTCGCACGTCGTTCGTTCTCTTCGCCCTGGTCGCGGCGACGCCGGCGCTCGCCGCCAACGTCAACCCGCCGGAGACGAAAGACGCCGCGCCCGAGGCGCGCGAGAACGTTCAGGACAAGAACAAGGATGGCGTGGTCACGCCTCCGGCGAACGTCGACCCCCGTATGAAAACCGATCCGCCGCACGACAGCAGCGTGCGGACGCCGGTCATCCCGCCGCCCACGGAAAAGGACGGCAAGAAGATCGAGCCGAAATAGTCAGACGACGGATTTCGCACCGCGCATGCGCGCGATCGCGTCTGCGTCAAAACCGATCTCGCGCAACACCTCGTCGGTGTGCTGGCCGAGTTCCGGCGCCATGCGCGGAACGACTTTCGTCTCGCCGCCGATCCAGATCGGCGAATTCACCGTTTTCAGCTCGCTGTCGGCGAAGGGCACGAGAACGTCGTTGAGCAGCGCCTGCGGATCGTTCGGCACGTCCGTCACCGGCGCCACGATCTCGAACAATATGCCGCGCGCGTTCAGCCGCGCGCGCCAGTCGGCGCGGTCGCGCATCGCGAAGGCGGCGTCCAGTTCGTCGATCAGCGCGCGCGCATGGGCGAGCCGGTCGGGCTTGGCGCGGAAGCGCGGGTCTTCGGCGAGATCCGGCCGCTCGACGCAGGCCACGAGTTCGGGCCAGAGCCGCTCCTCGTTGTGGATCGACAGGATCAGCCATTCGCCGTCGCGGCACTGATAGAAAGTCGCCAGCGCATTGCTCGCCATCTCGCGCGGCTTGCGCGGCGGAAAGACCGCGCCGCACAGCGCCGCCTGCACGAGGAAGGCGTTGGCCCAGAGGCCGCTCGCGATCAGCGAGGACGCGACCTCCGCGCCCTGCCCGGTCTTCTCGCGGCGGTAGAGCGCCATGAGAATGCCCGACAGCATCGCGAGCGCCGAGGGATGGTCGCCCATGCCGCCGGTCGAGCGCGCCGGCGGCGCGCCCGCCGCGCGCACGGCGTCCATCATGCCCGAGCGCGCCCACCAGGCCGTCGTGTCGAAGCCGGGCTTCTCCGCCTCCGGCCCCTTGTCGCCGTAGCCGGTGAACGACGCATAGATCAGCCGCGGATTGAGCTTTTCGAGCGTCGCGAAATCAAAGCCGAGTTTTTCGCGCACGCGCGCGGGATAATTGGTGATGAAAATATCCGCGCCGGCGACGAGGCGACGCAAAATATCCCTGCCGTCCGCGCTCGCCAGATCGACGGCGATGCTGCGCTTGTTGCGCGAGTCCACGATCCACGGGAAATTGTGTTCCGTCGCGGGCTGCCCCGGCGCCGACGCCGTCTGGCGATAGGCGTCGCCCGTCGGCGGCTCGACCTTGATGACGTCCGCGCCGAAGTCGGACAGCACGGTCGCGGCGGCGGGCGCGGCGATGAAGCTCGCGCAATCGATGATCTTCAGGCCGTCAAAGAGGTGGTTCATCGTGGCGATTTTTCTCGATGCTTGCGAGGCGCGGCAGCCCCCTCCCCGGCCCTCCCCCGCTTCGCGGGAGAGGGAGCAAATTCATGACTTCATCCGGTTTCGTGATGGCGGGCGCCTGCCGTCCCCTCTCCCGCGGAGCGGGGGAAGGAAAGGGAGGGGGACTGAGCCGCAGAGATCAATTCCCCTTCCACTGCGGCGGACGCTTGGCGAGAAACGAGTCGCTCCCCTCGCGAAAGTCCTGCGGGCCGTAGCAGAGGCCGACGAGATCGTCGTCCGGCGGCAGCGTCTGCGCGGCGGCGATGCGGCGCAGCGCCTCCTTCGTCGCGCGCAGCGTCAGGGGCGCGTTGCCTGCGACAGTTTTGGTCAGGTCTCGCGCGCGCCGCATCAGCGTCTCGTGATCGTCGACGAGCTCGTTGACGATCCCGACCGCCAGCGCCTCGTCCGCCTCCATCAGCCGCGCGGTGAAGAACAGGTCCTTCACGCGTGCAGGCCCGATGAGATGCGCGAGCCGCGCGTAATTGGCCACCGACAGGCAATTGCCGAGGGTGCGCGCGATCGGAAAGCCGAACTTCATCGAGCGCGTGGCGATGCGCAGGTCGCAGCAGGCGGCGATCGCTGCGCCGCCGCCGGTGCAGGCGCCGGAGATCGCCGCGATCGTCGGCACGGCAAGCGTCTCGAGCGCCGACAGCACGCGCTCGATCTTCGCCTCATAGGCGAGCCCGTCCTCGGCCGTCTTCACGCTGTGGAATTCGGCGATATCCGTGCCCGCCGCGAAGGCCTTGTCGCCGGCGCCGGCGATGAGCACGGCGCGCAGCGTCTCGTCGCGCGCCGCCTTCTCGCAGAAGCCGAGCAGCCGCTCATACATGGAAAACGTCAGCGCGTTGCGCTGGCGCGGCCGGTTCAGCGTGACTTCGGCGATCCCGTCGTGGATTTCGACATGGAGATTCTCGCTCATTCGGCGGCCGCCTTCGCGTGCGAGAGCTTGCCGCAGACCGAGTTGCCGTCCCCGGCGCGCCGCTGCAGCAGGGAAAAGAGGTTCATGTGCGAACTCCACCGCGCCATCTCTGGGGACAGGGTTTGCATGACGCCGTCGCGCGGCGCAATATCGCCGCGCGCACACAAGACGAGCCGCCGGAGCATGGGAGGCCCTTACGATGATCTTGCGAAACGCCGCCGTGATGGCGAGCCTGCTCGCCCTCGCCCCCGCCGCGCAGGCCGCCGAAAGGCCGCCCCGGCCCGACGTGGACGCCCTGCCCGTCTCCGCCAACGCCACGCGCGCGCAATTGCTGCTCGGCGATCGCATTTTCCACGGCGAGGCCGCGCGCGGAACCTGCTTTCAATGCCACGGCTGGGACGGCAAGGGCACGGCGACCGGCAACGACCTGACCAACGGCAGCCTCAACTGGGGCGAGAGCTTCAGGGAAATCAAGGCCACCATCCTCAACAACATGAAGCTCGCGCCCGGCCAGGACGGCGACCTCACGCCCTCGGACGTCGACGCCGTCACCGCCTACGTCTGGGCGCTGGTGCACCAGGAGCGCATGGACAGGCAGGCCGCGCGCTGAGGCGCGCGGCGCGGGCGCGACCGTGACGGGCTCGCCGCAGACTGGAGCCCGATTGATGATCCGTGTTCTCCCCCACCTCCCCGTCGTGCTCGTCCTGTCGCTCGCATCGGGCGCGCTCCACGCCGCGCCGCTCGAAGCGACCTCGCTCTATCGCGAGAAGGCGACGAACTGCCGCACGCTCGATCTGCGCAACTGGTCGCATCCGACCCGGAAGGTGATGGAGGCGTCCCGCGTCGAAATCCGCAAGGTGGAATTGTGCAACGGCGGCGTCTATCCCGTCTTCACGGTCGGCCTGCCCGGCGATCCCCTGGTCGGGATCAACGACGCCTACTACAACAAGCTCAACGCCCGCATGGCCGAGGCGAACGGCTGGCATTCCTATGCGTTTGTCGATTCCGGCCGCGGCGTCGTCGTCTATGTCGACACGACGGGCAAGGGAGCGCTGAGCGTCAATTACGAAGAATTCGAGACGCCGCGCGCGAAGTGACGGGCGCGGCGCGCCGTGTTTCGCCACCTGCTGCGCCGGCGATGGTCTCGTCCGGCGGCCTCGGCACGGTCAGCACGATCGTCAGATCGAGCGCGACGCCGTTCACCGTTCCCGCGAACGCCAGCCGCGCGACGTGACGGCGCGATGTGGGGTCGCGGCGATCCTCGTCGACCGCGAGATCCTTGAACGCTAGCGGCATGGCGCGTTCCGGTTTTCGCACGGCGCGGCGCGCTGCCAGCGCAGCGCGCTTCATCCCTTGCCTCCGCCGGCTGCCGGAGCAGGCGCGGCCGCGGCGAGCCGGTGGCCGATCGTCTTGTAGATCCGGGCGGTGCGGCGCGCGCCCAGGCGCTGGTAGACCAGCGCGAGACGGTCCGCCTCGCGCGCCGCTTCGCCGCCGAAATTCTCGAGGAGATACGCGCTCGCCGTCTCGACCTCCGCCCGGCTCGGAGCGAAGAGTAAATCCATCAGCCACACGGTTCGCCCTGATAATCAATGACTTGCAATTGCAATCGATATTACCGGACGCCTGCGGCGCGGGATTGTCGCAGCGCGCCACATCGATGGTCTGCGGCGCCAATGCGCCTCGCGTCCTCGGGCGTGCGGCGGCTGGCTGCGGCATGCGCGCATCGCCTCAGTTCGCGGCCTTCCCGCCGCCCGCGCGCCATTGGCCGGGGGTGACGCCGAACCATCCGCGAAACGCATGGTTGAACGCGCTTTGCTCGCTGAAGCCGAGCAGCAGCGCGATCTCCGTCATCGACAGCGACCTGTCGAGCAGGTAGCGCCGCGCCTGGTCCCGGCGCGCATCGTTCAGCAGATCCGAAAAGCTGACGCCGGCCTCGCGCAGCCGCCTTTGCAGGGTGCGCGGCGCCGTGGCGAGCGCGGCGGCGATCGTCGGCAGTTCGATCGCGCCCCGGCTCATGCGCTGCAGGATCGCATCGCGGACGGTGCGCACGACGGCGGGCTCGCCGTTCCTGGCGCGGGCGTCGAACTGCGCTTCCGCCAGCTCCCGCAGGGCCGGCAGGGCGGCCGGGTTGGCGCTGGGTATGGCGATGTCCAGGATCGCGGCCGGAAAGCTCACCTCGTTGAACGCGCTGTTCCACCGCGTCGGCGCGCCCAGCGCACGCTCGAACTCTCCCTCCGGCAAGTCGGGCGCGGCGAAGGTGCTGGCGAAAGTGAACAATGGCAAGTCCATGCCGATCAGCCAGCGCGATTGCGCCAGCAATCCGGCGGCGGCGTAGTAGATCATGTGGCGTCCGCCGGGCTCGCCGAGCCATGGCGAATGGGCGCGCAGATGCGCGACGCCATCGGCCTCGACCAGTTCGGTGCGCAGCAGGTCGTGCTCGAGCGATTCGAACCGCAAAACCTGCGCGATCACATTGCGCACGTCCGGACAGGCCATGAGGACGAGGGAATAGGCGCGCACGTCGGTGAGCCGCGATCGAAACCCCGCGCGCACCCCGAACAGCGGATCGTTCAGATGGCGGGCGGCGGCGGCGAGAAAGGCGAGGTAGGGCCGCGCGCCGACGGGATCGCCGCCTTCTATCCGCGCGAGGTCGAGGCCGCTCTCCTCGCACAGCGCATGTCGATCGGCGCCGAGTTCCGCAGCCGCCTCGACCACGCGCGCCGCATGCGCGGCCGCCACGCCCGCCTTGTCGAGCGGCGGGGAATGGGGACGAAACGGGTTTGCCTGCGCCTTCCTCCCCCCCCCGGTCAGAATCGGTCCGTCGACCTATCCTAACGCTTCCGCGATCGCCTTGCCGCAGGCGCTCGTGTCGGCGTTGCCGCCGAGGTCGCGCGTGCGCAGCGTGCGCTCGGCCAGCGTGCGCTCGATCGCCGAAACGATCGCGGCCGCCGCTTCCCGCTCGCCGAGATGCTCCAGCATCATCGCGCCGGACCAGATCTGGCCGATGGGATTGGCGACGCCCTGCCCCGCTATGTCGGGCGCGGAGCCGTGCACCGGTTCGAACAGCGAGGGAAAGGCGCCGTCGCTGATATTGGCCGACGGCGCGATGCCGATCGTGCCCGCGCAGGCAGGCCCCAGATCGGAGAGAATGTCGCCGAACAGGTTGGAGGCGACCACCACGTCGAACCTGTCCGGGTTCAGCACGAAATGCGCGGTGAGAATATCGATGTGATACTTGTCCCACTTGACGTCGGGATAGGCCTTCGCCATCGCCTCCACGCGCTCGTCCCAATAGGGCATGGTGATGGAAATGCCGTTGGACTTGGTGGCCGAGGTCAGATGCTTCTTCGGCCGACTCTGCGCGAGGTCGAAGGCGAATTTGAGGATGCGGTCGACGCCCGTGCGCGTCATCACCGTTTCCTGCACGACGAATTCGCGCTCCGTGCCGGGGAACATGCGCCCGCCGATCGACGAATATTCGCCCTCGGTATTCTCGCGCACGACGTAGAAGTCGATATCGCCGGGCTTGCGGCCGGCGAGCGGGCACGGCACGCCCGGCATGAGTTTGACCGGGCGCAGGTTCACGAACTGGTCGAACTCGCGCCGGAACAGCAACAGCGAGCCCCACAGCGACACGTGATCGGCGATCTTCTCCGGCCAGCCCACCGCGCCGAAGAAGATGGCGTCATGCTTGCCGATCTTGTCTTTCCAGTCCTCCGGCAGCATGCGGCCGTGCCTGGCGTAATAATCGTAGCTCGAGAAATCGAACCAATCCTGCTCGAGCTTGAACCCGAACTTCTTCGCCGCCTGTTCGAGCACGCGCACGCCTTCGGGCGTCGTTTCCTTGCCGATGCCGTCGCCAGGAATGACGGCGATGCGATAGGTGCGGGACATTCTTCGCGCTCCTGAATGCAAATGGACCGCGAGCCCTTGGGCTCGCAGTCCATGATCGTGGGACCATGCGAGCCCGAAGGCTCGCGGTCCAGTCTACTTGCCCTTCACCTTGCCGACGATCATCTGCAGGAAGCCGGCGAGGCCGGACGGCATCACATAGATGATCGCGATCAGCAGCAGGCCGTAGACAGCGCCCGACAGGCCCTTCGACACGCCTTCCGCGATATTCGGCACGAACAGCAGGAAGGCGCCGCCGAACAGCGCGCCCGGCAGCCAGCCGACGCCGCCGACGACGAGGCCGACGAGGAAGCCGATCGACAGCGTCAGCGTGAACGAGTCCGGCGCGACGAACTGCACGATGATGGCGCCGAGCGCGCCGGCGATACCGGTGTAGAAGGCCGACAGGCCGAAGGCGCTCGCCTTGTAGAGCGAGGTGTTGACGCCCATCGAGCGCGCCGCGATCGGATTGTCGCGGATCGCCATCAGCGCGCGGCCGGTGCGGCTCGTCACCAGGTTCTTGGCGGCGAGATAGAGAATGACGCCGACGATCAGGGTGAAATAGTAGAGCCATTGATCCTGGTTCAACGGCAGCCCGAATGGCGCGTCCGGCTTGGTGATGACGATGCCCTGCACGCCGCCCGTCCAGTGCTCGAGCGGCGAAAGCTTCAGGATCTGCGGCGTCGCGGCCGCGAGCGCGAAGGTCGCGAGCGCGAGATAGACGCCTTCGAGACGAAGCGCGGGCAGGCCGAACAGGAAGCCGAGGATGAAGCAGATGACGCCGGCGACCGGCAGCGTCCACACATAGTTGACGCCCATGTGCTCCATCATGATCGCCGCCGTATAGGCGCCGACCGCATAGAAGGCGGAATGGCCGAGCGAGAACTGGCCGTTGAATCCCGTCAGCAGGTTCAGGCCCAGGATGGCGATGGCGTAGACCATCGTCTGCGTGAGCTGGAACACGACGAAATTCTTGACGAAGACCGGCAGGACCAGCGCGGCGGCGAGAAGAACGAGAAAGATGATGCGTCGCGTATTGGCGCCCGCGTTGGCCACGGGAGCGGCGGGACGCGCGATCGGACGGTTTTCGCCTTCCGGCGATTCCCCGATGTCGTGATGAACGACGGTTTCTTCGTGTGTGGACATGTCAGACTCGCGAGACGACGACGCGGCCGAACAGGCCCGCGGGTTTGAAGACGAGCACCCCGACGATCACGACCAGCGCGATCGGCAGCTTGAGTTCGGCGCCGATGACGGGAATGTAGGTGCCCGCGAGGTTTTCGATGACGCCCACCGCAAAGCCGCCGAGCACGGCGCCGCCCGGGCTCGTCAGGCCGCCGAGCACGGCGCCCGCGAAACCGTAGAGCAGGATCGAGATCATCATGTTCGGCTCGAGGAACACGACCGGCGCGATCAGCATGCCGCCGATCGAGCCGATCGCGGCCGCCATGCCCCAGCCGAGCGCCGTCATCCACGACACGCGGATGCCGACGAGCCGCGCGGAAGCCGGATTGGCCGCCGCCGCGCGCATCGCGAGGCCCACGCTCGTGTAGCTGAAGAAAAGGTAGAGCAGCAGCAGCAGCCCCAGCGTGACCGCGATCATGCCGCCCTGGTGCGACGAGATCAGCGTCGAGCCGAACAGCGGCGAGGAGCCGAACGGCGAGGGGAAGCTCTTGACCGTGAAGTCCCAGATGAACCCGGCCGCCGAATTGATGACCGAATAGAGCGCGATGAAGATGACGACGTGGCTGAGCACCGGCGCATGTTCGATCGGCTTGAACACGATGCGTTCGATCGCGACGCCGCCGATGAAGGAGACGATGACGGTGATGATGAAAGCGAGCCAGTAGGGCACGCCCTTCTCGATCAACTGCCAGGCGATGAAGGTCGAGAACATCGCCATTTCGCCCTGGGCGAAGTTCAGATGGTCGATCGCCTGGTAGATCATCACGACGGCGAGCGCCATACAGGCGTAGATCGCGCCGGTCGAAATGCCGGCCAGGATCTGTTGGAAAAGAAGCTCCATCCCGCGGACTCCTCAGTAGCCGAGGTAGGAGCGACGCACGTTCTCGTCCGCCCCGATCTGTTTCGCAGGGCCCGACATGACGATCGAGCCGGTTTCCAGAAGATAGGCCTCGTCGGCGATGCCGAGCGCGAGTGCCGCGTTCTGCTCGACGATGAGCATCGACGCCTTTTCCTCGCGGTTGAGCGCGGCGAGAATGTCGAACATCTCCCGCACCAGCATCGGGGCGAGACCGAAGGACGGTTCGTCCAGCAGCATCAGCCGCGGCCGCAGCATCAGCGCGCGGGCAATCGACAGCATCTGCTGCTCGCCGCCCGACAGCGTCCCGGCCTGCTGCGTGCGCCGCTGCTTCAGCCGCGGGAAGTGGTCGTACATCTTGTCGATGTCTTTCGGAACGTTCTGCCTGTCCTTGCGCGTGATGGCGCCGAGCTGCAGATTTTCCTCCACCGTCATCCGCGTGAACGTGCCGCGCCCTTCGGGAATGTGCGCGACGCCGAGCCGCGCAACGTCCTCGGTGGACCGGCCGATGATGTTCTTGCCTTCGAACAGGATCTCGCCGCCCGACTTCACCATGTTGCAGATGGCGCGCAGCGTCGTCGTCTTGCCGGCGCCGTTGGCGCCGAGCAGCGTGGTCACGCCGCCTTCGTCCAGGCTGAAATCCAGCCCGTGCAGCACGCGCACCTGGCCGTAGGCGGCGGTCAGGCCCTTGACTTCCAGGAGCTTGCTCATGCGGCTTCTCCGCCGAGATAGGCGCGGATCAGTTCGGGATCCTTGCGCACGGCGTCGGGCGCGCCTTCCGCGATCTTCTTGCCGAAATTCAGCGCGACGACATTGTCGGAGATCGACATCACCAGACCCATGTGGTGCTCGACCAGCAGCACGGTCACGTTGCGGTCGTCGCGGATCTGCTTCACGAGACGGCCGAGTTCGAAGACCTCGTCGTGGTTGAGGCCGCCGGCCGGCTCGTCGAGCAGCAGCAGTTTCGGTGAGGCCGCGAGCGCGCGCGCGAGTTCGACGCGCTTCTGCGTGCCGAACGGCAAGCCCGCGACGGGACGATCGGCGACATCGCCGAGCTGCAGATAGTCGATCAGTTCCTGCGCGGTCTTTTCGAGCTGGCGCTCGACGCCGCGCGAGCCCGGCAGGCGCAGCGAATCGTTCCAGAAATTGCTGTTGGTATGCGAATGGCCGCCGATCAGCACGTTCTCGCGCACCGTCAGGCGCGAGAACAGCGCGACGTTCTGGAATGTGCGGCCGATGCCGATCGCCGCCATGTCGTGCGCCGAACGCGGCAGGATGCTGGCGCCTTCGAACAGCACGTCGCCCTCGGTCGGCGTATAGAGCCGGCTCAGGCAATTGAACATGGTCGTCTTGCCGGCGCCGTTCGGGCCGATCAGCCCGAGCACCTGACCCTTCTGCAATTTGAAGGATACGCCGTCGAGCGCGACGATGCCGTCGAACCGCACCGCGACGTTGCGCACCTCGAGCAATGGCGCTCCGCCCGCGTCGCTCATGAACGGCCTCCCGATTTCGCGCGGCGCGAGTCGGGCGCGCAAGCCGCCCTCCCGCGCCCTGCCCTGGCAACAAAACCCATGCGTAGTTCCACCCTCGTCCACATTTCCCGGCGACGTTCTTGTGCGTCCCGCCCGAATGCCCGGCGGTCGCGCGACGCCTTCGCCATTCCCTCTGCATCTTCGTTTCGCGAAACGAAACACTGTTCGCAGTTGCGAAATCGAAGCGCGGCTTGGCCGCGTTCTCGTTGACTTGAAATCGATCACAAACTAGCGTCTCGGTCAAACGATAATGTAGGAAATGCGTTGCAAAATTGTCGGACATTCGCGATGAACCGGCGCTTTGCGGGCGATCTTTTTTCAAAAGGGGAAAGAGGGGCGAACAAGCCGCGCCAATAGGCCGCACGGCCTCGTCGACGTTTCGCATGTCGAACGGAACAAATCGCCGCGACGCATGATCCTCACGGACGCCTGCGCCGCACGCGCCCGTCGCAATCGCAGGCGGCGGACGCGACCAGACAACGACCGGACCAACCCGAGAGGCTGACCCATGGACCTCAGTTTTACGCCCGAGGAAATCGCTTTCCGCGACGAGGTGCGAACCTTCTTCAAGGAGAACCTGCCGAAGGACATTCGCGACAAGCTCGTCGCCGGCATGCACGCCACCAAGGAAGACATGATCCGCTGGACGCGCATCCTCAACAAGAAGGGATGGGCCGTGCCGCACTGGCCGGTCGAATACGGCGGCACCGGCTGGACGCCCGTGCAGCAATATATCTTCCTGGAAGAGCAGATGCTGGCGCCCGCTCCGCAGATGCTCGCCTTCGGCGTCAGCATGGTCGGCCCGGTCATCTATACCTTCGGCTCGGAGGAGCAGAAGAAGAAATATCTTCCCGCCATCGCCAATCTCGACACCTGGTGGAGCCAGGGCTTTTCCGAGCCCGGCGCCGGCTCCGATCTCGCGGGGCTTCGCACGACGGCCAAGCGCGAAGGCGATTTCTACATCGTCAACGGCCAGAAGACCTGGACCACGCTCGGCCAGCACGGCGACATGATCTTCATGCTCGTGCGCACCGATCCCAACGCCAAGAAGCAGGAGGGCATTTCCTTCCTGCTGATCGACATGAAATCGCCGGGCATCACCGTCAAGCCGATCATCACCATCGAGGGCGGCCACGAGGTCAACGAAGTCTTCTTCGACGACGTCAAGGTGCCGGTCGAGAATCTCGTCGGCAAGGAGAACAAGGGCTGGGACTACGCCAAGTTCCTGCTCGGCAACGAGCGCGTGGGCATCGCGCGCGTCGGCGCCTCCAAGGAGCGCATCCGCCGCATCAAGCAGCTCGCGACCGGCGAGCGCGACGGCGACACGCCGCTGATCGAGAACCAGCGTTTCCGCGAGAAGCTCGCCTCGATCGAGGTGGAGCTGAAGGCGCTCGAAATGACGCAGCTGCGCGTCGTCGCCGCCGAGCGCACACGTGAAAAGGGCAAGCCGGATCCCGCCTCCTCGATCCTCAAGATCAAGGGTTCGGAAATCCAGCAGCAGATCACCGAGCTCGCGCTCGAGGTCGCCGGCCCCTACATCGCGCCCTTCCGCAAGGAGACGCACGACGGCTGGAACGAGCCGCCGGTCGGCCCCGAATGGGCCTCGCCGCTCGCGCCGGCCTATTTCAATTACCGCAAGGTGTCGATCTACGGCGGCTCGAACGAGATTCAGAAGAACATCATCGCCAAGGCCATTCTGGGCCTGTGAAACCACAACAATGACGCCGTCATTGCGAGGAGCGAAGCGACGAAGCAATCCATCCCCGAACCTATCTGCGCCCGGTGGATGGATTGCTTCGCTTCGCTCGCAATGACGTTACTAAGTCAGGAAGATACAAAATGGATTTCGATCTCTCCGAAGAACAGCGCATGCTCAAGGACTCGGTCGACCGCCTGGTCGCCGACAAATACGACTTCGACAAGCGCAAGACTTACCTCAAGAACGAGCACGGTTTCTCCCGCGAAATGTGGGGCCAGTTCGCCGAGCTGGGTCTCCTGGCCCTGCCCTTCGCGGAAGCCGATGGCGGCTTCGGCGGCGGCCCGGTCGAGACGATGATCGTCATGGAATCGCTCGGGCGCGCGCTCGCGGTCGAGCCTTATCTGGCGACCGTCGTTCTGTCGGGCGGCATCATCCGCCACGCCGCGAGCGACGCGCAGCGCGCCGAACTCGTGCCGCAGATCGCCGGCGGCGAAAAAATCTTCGCTTTCGCGCATCACGAGCGCGCCGCGCGCTACAACCTCGCCTGCGTCTCCACCAAGGCGACGAAGGACGGCGACGGCTACGTGCTCGACGGCGAGAAATCGCTCGTGCTCAACGGCGACGCCGCCGACTGGCTCATCGTCAGCGCGCGCGTCTCGGGCGGGAATCGCGACGAGAACGGCATCGGCCTCTTCCTCGTCGACGCCCGCGCGCCGGGCGTGACCCGTCGCGGCTACTGGAACCAGGACGCGACACGCTCGGCGGAGATCACGCTGTCGAAGGTCAAGGTCGACGCCGCCCATGTGCTCGGCGAGCCCGGCAAGGCCTTTCCGATCATCGAGCGCGTCGTGCATGAGGCCATCGCCGCGCTCTGCGCGGAAGCCGTCGGCGGCATGGGCGTCGCGCATGCCGACACGGTCGAGTATCTCAAGACGCGCAAGCAGTTCGGCGTCACCATCGGCTCGTTCCAGGCGCTGCAGCATCGCGCGGTGGAAATGTTCGTGTTCCTCGAACAGGCCCGCTCCATCACCTATTTCGCCACGATGATGGCGAACGAGGCGGACGCCGCCGAACGCGCCCGCGCCATGTCCGCGGCCAAGGTGCAGATCGGCAAGTCCGTCCGCTTCGTCGGCCAGCAGTCGATCCAGTTGCACGGCGGCGTCGGCATGACCGACGAATTGCGCGTCGGCCATTATTTCAAGCGCGGCACGATGATCGACGCCCTGTTCGGCGACGTCGACCATCACCTCGCGAAACTGTCCGCCATGGGCGGCCTGATCGCGGCTTGATCCGCATCCGTCATCCCGGACGCCTGCGCCAGCAGGCGATCCGGGATCCAGAGTCACATCGAAATCGCTTGGTCTGGATCCCCGCTTGCGCGGGGATGACAGACGTGGAGCCGTCATGACCCATCCCTTCGATCTCTCCGGCCAGGTCGCCATCGTCACCGGCTCCTCGCGCGGCATCGGCAGGTCGGCCGCGGAGATCATGGCGCAGATGGGCGCCAAGGTCGTCGTTTCCTCGCGCAAGGCGGACGCCTGCGAGGAGGTGGCGAAGGGCATTCGCGACAAGGGCGGCGAAGCCATCGTCATTCCCTGCAACATCTCGCGCAAGGGCGATGTCGAGGCGCTGGTGAAGCAGACGCTCGACACATGGGGCCGCATCGACACGCTGGTCTGCAACGCCGCCGTCAATCCGGTTTACGGACCGCTCGCGGACCTGCCGGACGAAGCCTTCGACAAGGTGATGGGCTCCAACGTCAAGAGCAACATCTGGCTGTCCAATCTCTGCGCGCCCGTCATGGCGAAACAGGGCGGCGGCTCCATCGTCATCGTCTCCTCGATCGGCGGCATCCGCGGCACGGATGTGCTGGGCATTTACGGAATTTCCAAGGCCGCCGATTTCGCGCTCGCGCGCAATCTCGCCGTCGAATGGGGCCCGAAAAACGTGCGCGCCAATTGCATCGCGCCGGGCCTGGTGAAGACCGACTTCGCCAAGGCCTTGTGGGAGAATCCCGAATTCCTCGAGAAGCGCACCCGCACGAGCCCGCTGCGCCGCATCGGCGAGCCGGACGAGATCGGCGGCATCGTCGCCTTTCTCGCGTCGAGGGCCGCGGCTTTCATGACCGGGCAGATTGTCGTGGCGGACGGCGGCGTGACCATCGCGTCGTAGCAGTCCTGCTCCCCTCCCCCTTGCGGGGAGGGGTTGGGGGTGGGGGTCGACTGGGTTCAATCTCGCGAGAGTCTTTGCGCGGCTACCCCCACCCCGCCCTCCCCGCAAGGGGGAGGGAGGGCGCCTGAACAGATCTGCAGAATTTCAAGATTTCGTGCGATGCCTGAAGGGCGCAGCCTCGCTCACACGATCGTCGACTTCTTCCCCCAATAAGCGTCGCGAATGATCCGCTTGTAGAGCTTGCCCGTCTGGTGGCGCGGCAACTCCTCCATGAAGTCGATCTGCTTCGGCGCCTTCACGCGCGAAATGTTCTCGCGCGCGAAAGCCATCAGTTCGTCGCGCAGCGCATCGCCCGCGTCCACCATGTTCATCGGCTGGATCACCGCCACGACCTTCTCGCCCATCTCGTCGTCCGGCGCGCCGATGACGGCGGCGTCCGCCACCTTCGGATGCGTGACGAGCAGGTTTTCCAGTTCCTGCGGATAGATGTTCACGCCGCCGGAGATGATCATGAACGCCTTGCGGTCGGTGAGGAACAGGTAGCCGTCCTCGTCGACATGGCCGACGTCGCCGAGCGTCGTCCAGCCGTGCTTGTTCTTCGACTGCGCGGTCTTCTCGGGATCGTTGTGATATTCGAACGGCGTGCCGTCGGCGAAATAGACCGTTCCGTCCGTGCCCGTGGCGACCTCGTCGCTGTTCTCGTCGCAGATCTTCAGCACGCCGATCTTCGCCGTGCCGACCGAGCCCGGCTTCTTGAGCCATTCTTCCGACGAGATGTAGCAGAAGCCGTTGCCCTCGCTGCCGGCGTAATATTCCTTCAGTACCGGCCCCCACCACTCGATCATCGCGCGCTTGGTCTGCACCGGGCACGGCGCGGCCGCATGGATCGCGCAAGCGAGCGTCGACAGATCGTATTTCCTGCGCACGTCCTCGGGCAGCTTCAGCATGCGCACGAAATGCGTCGGCACCCATTGCGAAGCGGTGACCTTGTATTTCTCGATCAGTTGCAACGCGCGTTCGGGGTCGAATTTCTCCATCACGATGACAGTGCCGCCGAGCCGCATCGTCGTCATGCACCAGCGCAGGGGCGCCGCGTGATAGAGCGGCGCGGGCGAGAGATAGACCGTATCCTTGTTGAAGCCGAACAGGCCGGCGGCGAGCGTGATGAGCGAATTGGTCGCGTCGATCGGCTCGTCCTTCAGTTCGACGCGCACGCCTTTCGGCCTGCCCGTCGTGCCGGAGGAATAGAGCATGTCGACGCCCGGCGCTTCATCGGGAATAGGCGTCGCCGGCATTTTCGCGCGCGCATCCTCGAAGTTCGCATAAGGGCCCCACGCGGCATCGACGGAAAAGAGCTTGAGATCGGAGATCTTCGGCGCGAGCTTTTCCGCTTCGCCCGCCTTCGCCTTCGAGGTGATGAATAGCTTCGCGCCGCAGTCGCGCACGATGTACTCGACCTCGCCGGCCGTCAGCGCCGAGGAAATGCAGGTGTAGTAGAGGCCCGCGCGCTGCGCCGCCCAGCAGATCTCGAAATAGCGCGGATGGTTCTCCAGAAACAGCGCGATCGAATCGCCGCGCTTGAGACCCAGCGACCGAAACAACTGCGCGCCCTGGTTGGAGCGCTCATCGAGCTGGGCGTAGGTCGTCGTTTCGCCCGAGCCCGCCATGACGATGGCGACCTTGTCGGGATTTTCGCGGGCGTGGAGATAGGGATGGAACATCGGGATTTCCTCTGTGCTGTGTCTTGTTGTTCACGTCATGTCCGGGCTTATCCCGGGCATCCACGCCGCGCCGTTGCGCGGGCGCATGAAAGCGAGTGAAGAGCGCTGCTATCGGACCGCGTGGATGGCCAGGACAATCCTGGCCATGACGGCAGAGGCTTCATCGCCGCTTCACCAGTCCGTTCAGCACGAGATCGACGACGAAATCCGCATACCGCCGGCGCTGCGCGTCGTTGATCGTCGCCACGCCCCAGATGCGCCGCGATTCCGGATGCCAGCGGAACAGCGCGTCGCAGGCGCTGCCGACGGCGTGATAGAAGAAGCCCGGATCGACTTCCTTGAACTCGCCGCTCTTCACGCCCTCTTCGAGAATCTGGCGCTGGAACCGCGCCAGCGGCTCGACGAAGAAGCGCGACACCGCGCTCGCGGCCTCGTCGCCGCGCTCGTGGATCATCATGTGCACGAGACGGTTCATGTAGGGCTTGCGAAAATAGGTCTCGATAATGCCCGCCATGTGCAGGCTCAGTTTTTGCGTCGCCGGCATTTCGCGCGCCAGCAGTTTCTCCACTTGTTTCAGCGACGCCTCGGCGTCGCGTTCGAGAATGGCGAGCAGCAATCCGTCCTTGTTGCCGAAATGATATTTCACCAGCGCGGAATTCAGTCCCGACCGCGCCGCCACGTCCTGCAGCGAGAATTCCACCGCGTTGCGCTCGGTCATGATCTCGCGCGCGGCGGCGATCAGCCGGTCCTTGGTGCTCGGCGCCCGCGCGTGCAGGGCTTCGGCGGTTTCCGCCATGCTTGTTCCTCCCGCTCTCCGCAGAGCGAAACAATTAATTAGTCGATTGACTAACTTCCTGCAATGGGCTTTGCTTTTGAAAAATGCGCTGTGGTTATCTCGACCAAAGCGCGATCAAATGCGCGCACGGGAGGCGCCCGAGATGAATTTCGATTTCTCCGACGAACAGAAGCAGTTGCGCGACGAGGCGCGGCGTTTTCTCTCCGAAAACTGCACGCCCAAGCACGTGCGCGCGATCCTCGAGGGCAAGGACACTTATGACCGCGCCCTGTGGAAAGGCCTCGCGGACCTCGGCCTGATCGGCGTCGCGATCCCCGAGGAATTCGGCGGCGCCGGCGCCGGCC
>OEIU01000849.1_pt1 | contig 23966 bp, 22 predicted proteins | sample 1539221 | NCBI WGS metagenome assembly OEIU01 (sample SAMN03792071, study PRJEB22550) | activated sludge metagenome | feature: wastewater treatment plant; material: activated sludge; isolation source: Wastewater treatment plant of a petroleum refinery complex | place: Argentina: Zarate | collected...
AATCGATGAAGTCCTTGCCGTTGGCGAGCTTGCGTTGGGCGTCGGCCATGATCCCTCCCCTGCAACATTTTTCATTGGATTGATGCACAATAGTGCATTATTTTTTATTGTCCAGTTCTAAACGGCGCTATTTTTCATAATTTCGCTTTTGCCGAGAAAATCTGTCAGCGCCTCCAGCGTGGCCTCCGGCGCCTCGCGATACGGCGAGTGACCGATGCCGGGAATGAGGGCGGTTTCCACAGGGCCGCCGCTGCCGCGTGCGATGGCGCGAACCTGGTCCATCGTGCCGTATTGGTCGGCCTCGCCCTGGATGACCTGCATGGGAATGCGGATGCGCGGCAGGAATTCCTCGAGGTTCCACTGGCGAAACCCGGGATCGAGCCACGCGCCGTTCCAGCCGTGGAAAGCGCAGTCGACATGCGCGTGCCAGCGCGCGAGCCTGCGCTTGAGATCGCCCTGCTCGTAGGCTTCCCGGGCTTGCCTGATCGAGGCGAGCCCCAGCTCTTCGGTAAAGACGTGCGGCGCCATCAGCGCCACGGCTTTCACGCGAGGATCGGCGATTGCGCCCGCGTGGATCAGTGCGATCGAGGCGCCGTCGGAATGGCCGACGAGCGCGCCCGTGCGAAAACCGATCGCGTCGAGGATTTGCGGCAGCGTCTCGCGCGCCTCGTCGTGCATGTAGGTGAGCGGGCGCGGCAGCGGAATGGGGGAGGACTTGCCGTAGCCGGCGCGCGAATAGGCGAAGACGCCGCAGCCCGTGGCTCGCGCGAGCTTTGCGGGAAAATCCCCCCACAGGCCGACGCAGCCCAGCCCCTCGTGCAGCAGGACGAGCGTGGGGGCGGCGGCGGGGCCAGGGCCCCACCATGCGCCTTCGAGATAGTGGCCGGCGATGTCGAGGTCGTGGGGGGTCATAGGTCGGTACGCTGGGCGCGCCCTCCCTCCCCTTCATGGGGAGGGTGGCCGGCGAAGCCGGTCGGGTGGGGCCCAAGCCGCGACGCCAATGCCTCAAGGCAGCAGCGCCGCATCAGGTCCCACCCGCGCTGCTGCGCAGCGCGACCTCCCCATGAAGGGGAGGTAGGCCGAACCGCGGCGGCGGAGCCCCTCACGCCTCGTCCCGCAGCTTGAACCGCTGGATCTTGCCCGTCGCCGTCTTCGGCAGCGCTTCGCGCACCTCGATCCAGCGCGGATATTTCCACGCCCCGACAGTCGATTTCACATGGTCCTTGAGCGAGGCGCCGAGATCGTCGGCGGACGCGCCGGGCTTGAGCACCACGAAGGCCTTGGGCTTGAGCAGGCCTTCCTCGTCGGCGTGCGGCACGACGGCGGCTTCGAGGACCGCCGGATGGCTCGCCAGCGCGCCCTCGACCTCGAAGGGCGAGACCCAGATGCCGGAGACCTTGAACATGTCGTCGGCGCGCCCGCAGTAGGTGTAGCGGCCGTCGGCGTCGCGCGTGTATTTGTCGCCGGTGCGGGTCCATTCGCCCTGGAAGGTGGCGCGGCTCTTCTCGCGCTGGTTCCAGTAGCCTTCCGCCGCCGTGGCGCCGCGAATGTAGAGTTCGCCGACCTCGCCGTCGGCCACCTCCGCGCCGTTCTCGTCGACGAGACGCGCGTCATAGCCCGGCACCGGCTTGCCCGACGTGCCGTAGACGATGTCGTCGGGATGGTTGGACAGGAAGATGTGCAGCATTTCCGTCGAGCCGACGCCGTCAACGATGTCCGAGCCGAAGCGCTTCTTCCACGACGCGCCGATGTGCTCGGGCAGCGCCTCGCCGGCCGAGGTCGACAGGCGCAGGCGCGGCGAGCCTTGCGCCCGCGCATGGGCCGGATCGTGCAGCATGGCGGCGAACAGGGTCGGCACGCCGCAGAAAACGGTGGGCTGCTTTTTCTCCAGAATGTCGAAGACGGCGGCGGGCGTCGGGCGGTCGGGATTGAGGATCGTCGTCGCGCCGACCGACATGGGGAAGGACAGCGAATTGCCGAGCCCGTAGGCGAAGAAGAGCTTGGCGGCGGAATGGACGACGTCGTCCTCGCGCAGGCCGAGCACGGCCTGGCCGAAGAGTTTCGCCGTATCCATCAGGGCGGTGTGAACATGTTTCGCGCCCTTGGGCGCGCCGGTCGAGCCGGAGGAATAGAGCCAGAAGGCGGTCTCGTCCGGGTGGGTGTCGACGGGGGCGAAATCGTCGGACGCCTCGGCCATCAGGGCCGCGAAATCCAGCTCCTCGCCTTCCGCGCCGGGGCCGACGACGATGACGTGGGCCAGATCGGGGGCCTGCGCCAGGGCCGGCCGCAACACCGGCAGAAGAGCCGGGGAGACGAGCAGGAGCGCCGCGCGGGAATCGCCGAGCATGTAGGCGTATTGTTCCGAGGTCAGCAGCGTGTTGAGGCAGACCGGCACGATTCCGGCGCGGATCGCGCCGAGAAAGGCCACGGGCCAATCGACCGTGTCCAACAGCGCAAGCGCGACGCGCTGCTCGCGGCGAACGCCGAGGCCCTTGAGGACGTTCGCGAATTTCCGGCTGTCGGTCGCGAGCTGGCCATAAGTGATTGCGCGCGCCGGATCGACGAAGGCGAGCTTGTCGCCCCTGCCCACGGCCACATTCCGATCAAGCAGATCCTCGCACGCATTGTAGCGCGGCATGGCCCCTTCCTCCCCGGGCTCTGAAATATATTTCCGGTTTTCTCGCTTTTGGCTTGCAGCGAGTCAAGCTCGTTTGTAATATTTTTCATTCTAAAAGGCGGTCATGAGCGAACATCTCGACGATAACGAGCGCGCGCCGAGCGAGGGAGGGAACATGGACAGCCCGCAGGGCGCTGTCCCGTTGCGTGCGCGCGGCCCGCGCAACCGTGACGACGACGTCGAGGCCTATCTCATCGAACTCGGCCAGCGCGTGCGCTCGATGCGCGCGGTGCGCGGCATGTCGCGCAAGGTTCTGGCGCAGGCGTCCGGCGTTTCGGAGCGCTATATCGCGCAGCTCGAGAGCGGGCAGGGCAACGTCTCCATCGTTCTGCTGCGCCGCGTGGCGGAGGCGACCGGCGCGCCGATCGAGGATCTCGTCGCCGAGCCCGCCCGCCAGCCGCAGGACTGGGCGCTGATCCGCGAACTGCTGCGCAGGGCGCCGCCCGCCATGATCGCCGACGTGAAGGCGCTGCTCGGCGGGCAGGCGGTGGATCGGCCGCAGCCGGCGTCCATCGCCGTCGACCGCGTCGCGCTGATCGGCCTGCGCGGCGCCGGCAAGTCGACGCTCGGCCGCATGGCGGCGGACAAGCTCGGCTGGCGCTTCGTCGAGCTCAACAAGGAGATCGAGGCCGAGGCCGGCTTTTCCGTCGGCGAGGTCTTCTCGCTCTACGGGCAGGACGGCTATCGCCGCTACGAGGCGGCGGCGCTCGAACGCATCATCGCCGACCCCGGCCCGATGATCCTGGCGACCGGCGGCGGCATCGTGTCGGAGCCCGTCACCTTCGAGCGGCTTTTGGCGAGCTTCTTCACCGTCTGGGTGAAGGCGAGCCCGGCCGAACATATGAGCCGCGTGCGCAAGCAGGGCGATCTCAGGCCGATGGGCGCCGACAAGGCGGCCATGGCGGAGCTCATCACCATCCTGCAAAGCCGCGAGCCCTTTTACGCGCGCGCGAGAAGCAGCCTCGACACGACCGGGGCGACGCTCGAACAAAGTCTTGCGGCGCTGCTGCGGACCATTCAATCCTATTGCGTATCCGGCTGCCCCTGGCAGTCGCGCAACCGCGCCTGAAGCGCGAAACGGCTGCGGCGCGAGGGACGCCGGAGCCGCAAATCAAACGGCCACAACGGCCACGGGGAGGGTTCTGGAAATGATCGACAGACGCCGCATACTCACGCTCGCAGGCGCCACGGGCGCAACCACGCTCGCCATGCCGTTCGTGCGGCCGTCGTGGGCGCAGACCAGCGCCGTGCGCGTCGGCCTGCTGCTGCCCTATTCCGGCACCTACGCCGCGCTCGGCGAAGCCATCACCAACGCCATGCAGCTCTACGTGAATCAGCAGGGCGGCAAGATCGCCGGCCGCGCCATCGAATTCGTGAAGGTGGATGACGAATCCGCGCCGCCGAAGGCGACCGAGAACACGACCAAGCTCGTGTCGGGCGAAAAGGTCGACGTGCTCTGCGGCACCGTGCATTCGGGCGTCGCCATGGCCATGGCGAAGATCGCCAAGGAGGACGGCCTGCCGACGCTCATCCCGAACGCCGGCGCCGAGGCGATCACGCGCGCCATGTGCGCGCCGAACATCTTCCGCACCTCGTTCGGCAACAGCCAGGTCGGCGACGCCACGGGCGCGGCCATGCTGAAGGCCGGCGTGAAGAAGGCCGTGACCGTCACCTGGAAATATGCGGCGGGCGAGGAATCCGTCGCCGGCTTCAAGAAGTCCTTCGTGAAGGGCGGCGGCGAAGTCATCAAGGACATCACGCTGCCGTTCCCGGACGTCGAGTTCCAGTCGATCCTGGCGGAAGTCGCCTCGCTGAAGCCGGACGCGGTCTATTCCTTCTTCGCGGGCGGCGGGGCGCTGAAGTTCATGAAGGACTACGCCGGCGCCAAGCTCAACGAGAAGATCGCGCTGTGGGGCCCGGGCTTCCTGACCGACGGCGTCGAGAAGGCGGCGGGCGCGGCCGGCGACGGCGTGAAGACGGCGCTGCATTACGTCGAATCGCTCGACAATGCGGAGAACAAGAAGTTCATCGCCGACTACACGGCGGCCTTCAAGAAAGCGCCCGACGTCTACGCCGTGCAGGGCTGGGATTCGATGCAGCTCCTGCGCGTCGGCCTCGACGCCGCCGGCGGCGACGTGAAGAAGCGCAAGGAAATGTTCGACGCGATGGCGAAGGCGGAGTTCAAGAGTCCGCGCGGGCCGTTCAAGCTCGGGACGTCGCACAATCCGGTCCAGAACTTCTACCTGCGCGAATTGCGCGGCGGCGAGAACAAGTATCTGGGCGTCGCGGCGGAAATGCTGGCGGACGAAACGACCGGCTGCAAGATGGCGTGAGGGGCGGCGCTCGCCCCCTTCCCGACCCTCCCCCGCTTCGCGGGAGAGGGAGAGGGTCCGTCGTTTCCCGACAATTTGTGATCACGAACGCCTGCCGTCCCTCTCCCGCGAAGCGGGGGAGGGAAAGGGAGGGGGTCGCGCAACATCACGTATGACGCCGCCATGAGCCTCATCCTCGTCCAGATCCTGAACGGCCTGCAGTATGGGCTCCTGCTGTTTCTGGCGGCGAGCGGACTGACGCTCATCTTCGGCATTCTCGGCGTCATCAATCTCGCGCACGGCTCGTTCTACATGATCGGCGCCTATATGGCGCTGACGCTGACCCAGCATTTCGGCGACGTCTTTCTGGCGCTCGCCGCCGGCATTCCGCTCGCCTTCCTGATCGGCATGGCGATCGAATGGCTGTTCGTGCGCCACCTCTACAAGCGCGACCATCTGCAGCAGGTGCTGCTGACCTTCGCGCTCATTCTCGTGTTCAACGAGGCGCAGCAATCGATCTGGGGCAATTATCCGAAGTCGATTCCGACGCCGTCCTATCTTTCTTCCTCGATCTCGCTGACGCCGAACCTCGGCTATCCCGTCTATCGCATCGCGCTGATGGCGATCTGCGTCGCGCTGGCGCTCGCCATGATGTTCGTGATCCAGAAGACGCGCGTCGGCCGGTTGATCCGCGCCGCCGAATCCAATCCTGAAATGGTCGAAGCGCTCGGCTTCGATTCGCGCATCCTGTTCCGCATGGTCTTCGCCGCCGGCGCGGCGCTGGCGGCCGCCGCCGGCATGCTCGCCGCGCCGGTCGAGAGCGCCTATCCCGGCATCGGCGAGCGCGTGCTCATCATCTCCTTCGTCGTCGTCGTCATCGGCGGCATCGGTTCGATCCGCGGCGCTTTTCTGGGCTCGCTGCTGATCGGGCTGGCCGACGCCTTCGGCAAGGTGTTCGTGCCGAAATTCTCGAGCGTGCTGATCTATGCGCTAATGGCGCTGGTGCTCGTGCTCAGGCCGAACGGCCTGTTCGGGCGGTCCTGACATGCTGAGGAACCCGTCCGCGCGCGCGCTGATCGTGCTCGCCGTTCTGGGCGCGCTGTTTCTCGCCCTGCCCGCCTTTGTCGGCGCCTATGGAATCAAATTCGCGACGCGGATGATCATTCTCGCGATCTTCGTCGTCAGCCTCGATTTTCTTCTCGGGCTCGCGGGCCTCGTCAGCTTCGGCCATGCCGCCTTTTTTGGCGTCGGCGCCTACGCCGTCTATTTCGTCTCGCCGGAATCGGAAGCGGCCAATGTCTTCGCCGCGCTCGGCGCCGGCATGCTGGGCGCCGCCGCCTGCGCGCTCGTGATCGGCGCTTTCGTCTGCCTCACGCGCGGCTTCTATTTCATCATGGTGACGCTCGCCGCCGCGCAGATGATGTTCTCGCTGTTCCACGACACCGACATCGCCAAGGGCTCGGACGGCGCCTACATCAACGTGAAGCCCGATCTCGTCATCGGCGGCGCGACGCTGCTCGATTTCGACGACCGCAAGACCTTCTACTATGTCTGCCTCGTCCTGCTCGTCGTCACCGTGCTCGCACTGTTCGCGCTGGCGCGCACGCCGTTCGGGCGCATCGTGCAGGGGCTGAAGGCGAACGAGACGCGGCTGTCGGCGCTCGGCTACAACGTCTACCAGTTCAAGCTCGCCGCCTTCGTCGTCGCCGGCGCCTTCGCGGGCCTCGCCGGCGCGCTGTTCGCCTGCATCGACGGATTCGTGACGCCGGATCTCTTCTCCTGGCACCAGTCGGGCCTCGCCATCATGATGGCCGTGCTCGGCGGCGCGGGAACCCTGTTCGGCCCGATCCTCGGCGTGCTCGCCTACGTGTCGCTCGAAGAGACGCTGAAGACGGCGAGCCTCGTCGGCTCCTTCGTCGCCGATCACTGGCGGCTCGGCACAGGCGCGACGCTGGTCGTCGCCGTCCTGCTGTCGCCCGACGGGATCGCCGGTTTTTTGCGCGGCAGGCCGGGGCCTGCGAAAGCCGAACCCGTGAAGGACGTCGCGCCGCCGGCCGAGCCGCGCAAGGCGCGCACGCTCGCCACGCGCGCCCTTTCCAAATCGTTCGGGGGCCTGCGCGCCGTCGACAATGTCACGGCGGATTTCGCGCCCGATCTCGTCCACGCGATCATCGGTCCCAACGGCGCGGGAAAGACGACCTTCACCAATCTGCTGTCCGGCGCATTCAGGCCGTCCGCCGGGCAGATTCTCGTCGACGGCGAGAATGTCGCCGGCTGGCCCGCGCACAGGATCGCGCGGCGCGGCGTCGGACGCTCGTTCCAGCGCACCAACGTCTTCCCGACTTTCACGGTCGCGGAAAACGCCCGCATCGCCGCGCAGGCCGCACATCCGTCGGTCTTCCATCTGCGCGACGGAGCTTCGCGCGCAGCCGAGATCGCCAAGGTCGCGCATGCCCTGTCCATCGTCGGGCTCGCGGACCGCGCGGGGACGATCGCCGGCGCCATGTCCAACGGCGAGCAGCGCCAGCTTGAGATCGCCATGCTGATCGCGGGCGGCGGCGGCGTTCTCATTCTCGACGAGCCGCTCGCCGGCATGGGGCCGGAGGAAACGCGGCGCGTGGTCGAACTGCTGCGCGAGCTCAAGGCCAGTCACACGATCATCCTGATCGAGCACGACATGGACGCGGTCTTCGCCGTCGCCGACACGCTGACCGTGCTTGCGCTCGGCCGGCTGATCGCACATGGCGCGCCCGACGACGTGCGCCGCAACGAGGAGGTCATCGCCGCCTATCTCGGCGGCCACGCGCCCAAGCCTCACGGGGCGTCGGCATGAGTGCGCCCCTGCTGGAAGCGAAAAAGATCGACGCCTTCTACGGCGCGAGCCATGTGCTGCGCGGCGTCGATTTTCACGTGGGGCCCGGCGAGACGGTGAGCCTGCTCGGCCGCAACGGCATGGGCAAGACGACGCTGCTGCGCACGCTGATGGGGATCGTGCCGGCCAGGCGCGGCGACATCCGCTTCGGCGCCGCGAGCATCAGGGGATGGCGGCCGAGCGCGGTCGCGCGGGCGGGCGTCGGCTTCGTGCCGGAGGGACGCGGCATTTTTCCGAACCTGTCGGTGGAGGAAAATCTCGTCTTCGCCGAGCGCAAGGGACCGAACGGACGGCGGGACTGGACGCGCGAGGCGATCTACGACCTCTTCCCCCGCCTGCGCGAGCGCCGCGCCAACTGGGGCAATCAATTGTCCGGCGGCGAGCAGCAGATGCTGACCATCGGCCGCGCGCTGATGAGCAATCCGACGCTGCTGATGGTGGACGAGGCGACAGAGGGGCTCGCGCCCATGGTGCGCGAGGACATCTGGCGCACGCTGCGGCTGATCGCGGAGCGGGGCGTCGCCATCGTCGTCGTCGACAAGAATCTCGACGACCTGAAAAAACTCTGTCGCCGCCACGTCATTCTCGTGAAGGGCGAGGTCGTGTTCGACGGCCCGACAGACGAGCTTGCGGCGCGCGACGCGTTCGTGCGCAGCCAGTTGGGGCTGTAGCTACTGGACCGCGAGCCTTCAGGCTCGCTATCGTGCATTCGCAAGCGAGCCTGAAGGCTCGCGGTTCAGGCAGGAAACACATGCTCAAGCTCTATCATTGCATCAGCGCGCGTTCGTTCCGTCCGCTCTGGACGCTCGAGGAAATGGGCCTGCCCTACGAACTCGTCATGCTGCCGTTTCCGCCGCGCGTCTTCGCGAAAGACTATCTCGCGATCAATCCGCTCGGCACGATCCCGACGCTGTTCGACGGCGACATGCGCATGACCGAATCGGCCGGCATCTGCCATTACCTGGCGACGAAGCACGGGCCTTCGCCACTCGCCGTCGACATGGCCGATCCGGATTACGGCCGCTGGCTCAACTGGCTCTACATGTCGGACGCCACCCTCACCTTCCCGCAGACGCTGGTGCTGCGCTATTCGCAGCTCGAGCCGCCGGAGCGCCGGCTGCCGCAAGCGGCGGAGGATTACAGGAAATGGTTTTTGGGCCGCCTGCGCATCGTCGAGGAGGCGACGGGCAAGGTCGAATATCTCGCCGCTGGCCGCTTCACGGTCGCCGACGTCGCGGTCGGCTATGCGCTGATGCTGGCGGAAATCCTGAAAATGAGCGGCGACTTCGGACCCAATGTCGCGGCCTACTGGGCGCGGCTGAAGCAGCGGCCGTCCTATGCGCGGGCGCTCGCCGTGCAGGAACAGGCGCTGAAGGACCAGAAGGTGTCGGCGGGCGTGAAGGTCTGAGCCGGCGCAAGGGCGGAACGGCTTGACCTTTGCCGGCGATGCGACGTTTGCGCCGCATTCCCACGGCGTCGATTTTCTGCAAGAGTCGCGTCAACGACAATCCAGGGAGGGAAGGATGCGTTACCTTATTGCCGCCGCCTGCGCGGCGGTTTTCGCTACCGGCGTTTTCGGCGCAAGCGCGCCTGCGGTCGCCGACGAACCCATCGTCATCAAGTTCAGCCACGTGGTCGCGACCAACACGCCGAAGGGCAAGGGCGCTGAAAAGTTCAAGGAGCTTGCCGAGAAATACACCAACGGCAAGGTGAAGATCGAAGTCTATCCGAACTCGACGCTCTACAAGGACAATGAGGAAGTCGAGGCGCTGCAGCTCGGCGCCGTGCAGATGCTGGCCCCCTCGCTCGCCAAGTTCGGCCCGCTCGGCGCTAAGGAATTCGAGGTGTTCGACCTGCCCTTCCTGTTCCCGAGCAAGGACGCGCTGCACAAGGTGACGACCGGCCCCATCGGCCAGGGCCTGTTCAAGAAGCTCGACAGCAAGGGCATTCTCGGCCTCGCGTACTGGGACAACGGCTTCAAGATCTTCTCCGCCAATCACCCGCTCAAGACGCCCGACGACATGCTCGGCCTCAAGATCCGCATCCAGTCGTCGAAGGTCCTCGAAGCCGAGATCAAGGCGTTCGGCGGCGTGCCGCAGGTGCTGGCCTTCTCGGAAGTCTACCAGGCGCTGCAGACCGGCGTCGTCGACGGCCAGGAGAACACGCCCTCGAACATGTACACGCAGAAGATGCACGAAGTGCAGAAATACGGCGTCGTCACCAACCACGGCTACATCGGCTATGCGGTGATCGTGAACAAGAAGTTCTGGGAAGGCCTGCCGGCGGACATCCGCGGCCAGCTCGACAAGGCGATGGCGGAGGCGACCGAATATTCCAACGACATTTCGCAAAAGGAAAACGACGACGCCATGGAGGCGATGAAGAAGAGCGGCCGCATCCAGTTCTACACGCCGACCGCCGCCGAGATGAAGCAATGGGCGGCCGCAGCCAAGCCCGTGCAGGACGAGATGGCCTCGCGCGTCGGCAAGGACCTGATCGAAAGCATCCGCGCGACGGTCGGCGCGTCGCACTGACGCGCCTCCTGTCCCCGCCAGCCTGGAGCTTCCGATGCTGCTGCGCATACTCGACCGGCTGGAGGAAACCCTCATCGGCCTGCTGATGGCCGCCGCGACGGCGCTGATCTTCTTCGCCGTCGCCCACCGTTATTCCATGACCGGCGCGGTCAATTTCGCGAAATGGGGGCGCGCGCACGAAATGCCCTGGGCGTTCGAGCTCGGGCGCGACGTGTTCAACATTCTCAAGCAGATCAATCTCACCTGGGCGCAGGAATTGTGCATCTACATGTTCGTGTGGATGGCCAAGTTCGGCGCGGCCTACGGCGTGCGCACGGGCATCCACGTCGGCGTCGACGTGCTGCTCGTGCAGATCGACCCCAAGTCGCGCTATCGCGTGATCCTGTTCGCGCTGATGTGCGGGGCGCTGTTCACCGCGATCGTCGGCGCGTTCGGCGTGCGCTTCGTCTGGCACATCGCCCACACCGGCGAAATCTCGCCGGACCTCGAAGTTCCGAAATGGCTGGTCTATCTCGCCGTGCCCGCCGGCTCGTGGCTGATGTGCTTCCGCTTCCTGCAGGTCGCCTGGACATTTGCGCGCACAGGACATCTGCCCAAGCATGACGAATCGAAGGTCGAGGGCATCGAGGAAGCCGCGCTCGCGCCGGTAACGCAGCCCATTCCCTCGGGAGGCCGGCCATGAGCGCGCATGCCGCCGCGCTGCCCGCCGAGGCGATCGGCGCGCCGCCGGACAAGGAAGGCCCCGGCCGCTGGGGACTCGTGCTGATCGCGCTGCCGGTCGCGCTCGTCGCCCTGTGCTTCGCCTCCAAGTTCGGCCTCATCGACCTGCCGCACGGCGTGCGCGTGACGCTGATCTTCGCGTTGCTGCTGGCGCTGATGATGACCGGCATTCCGGTCTCGATCACGCTCGGCCTGACGGTTCTCACCTATCTCTTCACGCTGACGACGGTGCCGCTCGATTCCGTCGCGCTGAAACTCTTCACCGGCATCGAGAAGTTCGAGATCATGTCGATCCCGTTCTTCATCCTCGCCGGCAATTTTCTCACGCATGGCGGCGTCGCGCGCCGCATGATCGATTTCGCGACGTCCATGGTCGGCCATCTGCATGGCGGCCTCGCGCTCGCCGGCATCGTCGCCTGCGCCATGTTCGCGCTGGTCTGCGGCTCGTCCGTCGCCACTGTGCTCGCCATCGGCTCGATCATCCTGCCGGCCATGGTGCGCTACGGCTATCCCATGCGCTTCGGCGCGGGCGTCATCACGGTCGCCGGCTCGCTCGGCATCCTGATGCTGCCGTCGATCCCCAAGGTGATCTACGCGATCTCGACCAACACATCGATCGGCGCGCTGTTCGTCGCGGGCGTGCTGCCGGGGATCATGCTCACCTTCATGCTGTGCGTGGTGACATGGTGGATCGCACGCAAGAACGATTACCCGCGCCTGCCGAAGGCGAGCTGGGCCGAACGCTGGCGCACGTTTCGCGAGAGCATCTGGGGCCTGATGCTCGTCGTCATCATCATCGGTGGCATCTATTCCGGCGCCTTCACGGCGACGGAAGCGGCCGCCGTGGCCGCCGTCTATTCCTTCTTCGTCTCGACCTTCGTCTACAAGGACATGACGATTCGCGACGCGCCGAAGGTGCTGCTGGCCTCGGCCAATCTCAGCGCCATGCTGCTCTACATCATCACCAACGCCGCGCTGTTCTCCTATCTCATGACCTACGAGAACATCCCGCAGGCGATGGCCTCGTGGATCACGGATTCGGGCTTCGGCTGGGTGTCGTTCCTGGCGCTCGTCAACGTATTGCTGCTGCTCGCCGGCAATGTGATGGACCCGTCCTCGATCATCCTGATCATGGCGCCGATGCTCTATCCGGCCGCCGTGAAGCTCGGCGTCGATCCCGTGCATTTCGGCATCCTGATCGACGTGAACATGGAGGTCGGCCTGTGCCATCCGCCGGTCGGGCTCAATCTCTATGTCGCGGCGGGCATCGCCGGCATGGGCATTACGGAACTGACCAAGGCGGTGATGCCGTGGCTGCTGACCATGCTGGTCTTCCTCGTGATCGTCACCTACTGGCCCGGCCTGTCGCTCTGGCTGCCGCGCGTCATGGGCATGTTGTAGCTCAGAGGAGAACGAGCGCCGCGAGCGACAGGAGAAGCGCCGGCGGCATCGCCAGCGCGCCCAGTCCGAGAAAGCGCAGCGCGCCGACATGCTCGCCCTCGCGACGGATGGCGAGCAGCCAGAGCAACGTGGCGAGCGAACCGGTCACGGAGAGGTTCGGCCCGAGATCGACGCCGACCAGCACGCCCGCCACCACCTTGGCCGGCGCCTGCGCCCCCTGCCCCGCCGCGCCAGCGAGCAGGCCGAGCGGCAGGTTGTTGACGACGTTGGCGCCGAAGCCGGCCGCGAGCCCCGCGAAAAATGCCGTCTGACCGGGCGCGGCCTTGTCATGCGCCGAAAGCCAGTCAGCGATCAGGCGAATGCCGCCGACATGTTCGAGCCCCGCGACGAGGACGAAGAGCCCGGCGACCAGCGGCAGCACGCCCCAGGCGACGTGGCGCAAGACGGGGAGCGGCGAGCGCAGGGCGATGAGCGATGCCGCCAGCATGGAGACGATGCCGCAGGCCAACGTCGGCAGGCCGAGATCGCAGCCGAGCGCCGAGGCGCCGACGAGAATGAGCGCCGCCAGCGCCAGCGTGACGCCCGCCGCGCGGCCGGCCGGCGACAGCGGCTCGACTTCCGGCGCAGGCGCCAGCGGCTTGGCAAGCGCGCGGCGCTGCGTCCAGCGCAGCGCCGCATAGGTCGCCGCGATGGCGACGAGCGAGGGCAGCGCGAAGGTCCTGATCCACGGCAGCAGGGCCGGCAATCGCTCGCCATAGACGACGAGGTTGGCGGGGTTGGAAATCGGCAAGACGAAGCTCGCCGCATTGGCGATGAAGGCGCAGATGAAGAGATAGGGCAACGGCTCGACGCCCGCGGCGCGCGCGACGGCATAGACTGCCGGGGTGAGCACGACGGCGGTGGCGTCGTTGGAGAGAAACACGGTGACGAGAACGCCGACGCCGTAGACGAGCGCGAAGAGCCGGCGCGCCGAGCCGCGCGCGGCATGCGCCGCGTGGCCGGCGATCCAGTCGAACAGGCCTTCCTGCCGCGCGACCTCCGCAAGCAGCATCATGCCGACGAGAAAGAGATAGACGTCGTAGCCTTTCGCCGCCGCAGACCAAGCGGCGGCCGGCGAGAGCAGGCCGAAGGCGAGCAGCGCGGCGGCGCCGACGATCGCGAAGACATATTCGGGCAGACGAAACGGGCGCGCCAGCACGCCGAGAATCGTCGCGACGACGATGCCGAGCGTCGCGAGCGCGGCGCCGCTCATCGCGGCTTACGACCGGAATTCGGGATGCTTGGCGATATAGTTCGCGACGAAGGAGCAGCGCGGCGCGATCTTGAAGCCGCGTTCCTTCGCGCTCGTCAGCGCGCCGCGGACGAGCGCGCTGGCGACGCCCTTGCCCTGCAACGCGGTGGGCGTTTCGGTATGCGTGAAATAGATGGTGTCGCCGACGACGCGATATTCGGCGATCGCCAGCGAACCGTCCACGGCAAGTTCGAAACGGCTCTCGGCCTTGTTGTCGATCACGTCGCCCATCTGTCCCTCTCGCTCACGCCAAAACGATATGGCGCGGCCGAGGTTCCGCGTCCAGCCACATTCGGCTCTGTCATTCCCGATGCTCGCGGAGCGAGCGGGAATGATAACCGGCCAGGACGGATGACCTCACATGCGCGAGGGCAGGTAAAGCGCGATGATCGGGAAGGCGATCAGGATAGCCAGTCGCACGAGGTCGGCGCAGATGAAGGGGATGACGCCCTTGAAGATCGTCGAGAACGACACTTCCGGAATGACCGATTTGATGACGAAGACGTTCATGCCCACGGGCGGATGGATGAGGCCGAGCTCCACGGTCATGACGATGATGACGCCGAACCAGATGGGATCGAAGCCCAGATGCGTGATGACAGGGAAGATGATCGGCACGGTCAGGATGATCATCGCCATGGCGTCCATGAGGCAGCCGAGGACGAGATACATGAGCATGATGAGAATCAGCACGCCGTAGCGGCCGAGGCCGAGCGAGGTCAGGAATTCCGTGACCTTCTGCGGCGTCTGCGTGATCGTCAGGAAATAGCCGAACAGAAGCGCGCCGATCAGCACGGTGAAGACCGCCGCCGCCGTGCGCGTGGCCTGCAGCAGCGAATTGCGGATGCCCTCGCGCGACAGGCGGCCGCGCAGCACGCCGATCAGGAAAGCGCCGCCCGCGCCCATGCCGCCGGCTTCGGTCGGCGTGAACAAGCCGCCGTAAAGGCCGCCGATGACGAAGATGAAGAGCAGCAGCGGCGCCCAGACGTTCTTCAGCGCCTCGACGCGCTCGGCCCAGCTCGCGCGCGGCGCGGCGGGCAGGAAATCGGGCTTCACATAGGCGATGATCGCGATCGTGATCATGTGCATGCAGATCGCGAGCAGGCCCGGCAGCACGCCGGCGACGAAGAGCTTGCCGATGTCCTGCTGCGTGATGATGGCGTAGACGGCGAGCACGGTGGAGGGCGGCAGCATGGCGCCGAGCGTGCCGCCGGCCGCGATCACGCCGGTGGCGAAGCTCTGCGGATAGCCGAAGCGGCGCATTTCGGGATAGGCGACGGTCGAGAAGGTGGCGGCGGTCGCCACAGAGGAACCCGAGATGGCGGCGAAGCCGCCGCAGGCGGCGATGGTGGCGATGCCGAGGCCACCGCGCCTGTGGCCGAGAAACGTGTTGGCGGCGCGAAACAATTCCTTGCTGATGCCCGAGGTCGACACGAAGGCGCCCATGAGCAGGAACATCGGAATGACGCCGAACGTGTAGTCGGTGACCGTGCGCATCGAGGTCTGGCCGATCAGTTTCAGCGCGGCCGTGCTGTTGACCAGCATGGCGTAGCCGCCGACGCCGACCAGCGCCATGGCCATGCCGACCGGCACGCGCAGCAGCATCAGCACGAACAGGAGGACGAAGCCGCCTATGGCGATGAGATCAGGATTCATGAGACGCGGCTTCGGAGGAATGGGGATGTCCGCGCTCCATCTCTTCCGGATGGAAGATGAGGCGGTATGTGCGGATGGCGATCAGCAGCACGGCGGAGACGTCGCCGATCCAGGCGACCGCGAAGAACGGCCAGGTCGGCCAGTTGAGATCGTAGGTCAGCACGTTGTCGATGCGGGTCTGCTGGACCTTGTCGTAGAGCGTGTAGGTCTGGACCGTGACGACGAAGAGAAGCACCGAAGTGGCGAACACGTCCATCAGCCGCTGCGCGCGGGGACCGGAGGACGAATAGAGCAGGTCGACGGTGATGTGGGTGCCGCGATAGCTGGTCGCGGCGATGCCCCAGAAGATGAGGATGCCGAGCAGCAGGCGGCCGAAATCGTAGCTGTCCGGAATCGAGGCCGAGAAGAATTTACGAAGCAGAACGGAGATGAAAATGTCGGCGGCGACGATGCCGACGAAGATCGCGGCGACCCATTCGATCCCGTCGATGAACCGGTCCATCAGGCTGCGTTGCATGGGATTGTAGCTCTTGCCGTGATCTTCCTTCTCCCGCTTGCGGGAGAAGGTGGCGCGCGCAGCGCGACGGATGAGGGAGATACGACACCAAGAAAAGTTCGATGAACGCGGCGCCCTCACCCGACCCTCTCCCGCCTTGCGGGAGAGGGGTTGCGTCGGATGACCGTCGTCTACAGACCCGCGCCGTATTTCTTGATGGTGGCGTCGAGGTCGGCCTTGATGGCGGTCGCGTCGCCGCCCGCCTTATTCACCGCATCCGCCCAGTCCTTCTCGAGCGGCGCGACGACCTTCTTCCATTCGGCGAGCTGGGCGTCCGTGATCTTGTAGACCTCGTGGCCCTCGGCCTTCTTCATCTTCTCGCGGCCGTTCGCCTCGAAGTCGGCCCAGGGGCCGGCGACCTTCTCGGCCCATTCGGTCGTGCAGTGATTGTCGATCACCTTCTTCTGCGCCGCGGACATGGAATCGTAGAGCGCCTTGTTCATCGAATAGGTGAAGACGGTCGTGTAGAGCGGCACGTCCATGTGATACTTCGTCACCTTGTCGATGCCGAACAGGAAGACGGAGCCCCAGGGGAAGGTGATGGCGTCAGCGACGCCGCGCTCCAGCGCGTCCCGCGATTCGGGCGCGGAGGCCTGCACGTTGGTGCCGCCGAGCGCCTTCACCATCTGCCCGATGGTCGATTGGGCCGGACGGATCTTCATGCCGGCGATGTCGCCTGGAACCATGACCTTCTTCGAGCGCGAATGGATCGCGCCGGGATCGTGGATGAAGCCGAAGCAGTAGTGCGTGTCCTTCATCTCCTTGGCGGCGTATTTGCGATACCAGGCGTCGAAGGCCTGCGTGCCCTTGTGGCCGTCGCCGAAGATGAAGGGAACCTGGCCGAGCGAGACGATCGGGAAACGGCCGGGCTGGTAGCCGGGATTGACGTAGGTGACATCGGCGATGCCGTCGCGCGCCATGTCGTAATGGTCGAAGGCCTTACCGAGTTGCTCGGAGGGGAAGAGCGTCGCCTTGATCGTGCCGCCCGATTCCTTCTCGATGTCGTCGGCCCAGACCTTGGTCGCAGGCACGAGCGGATGCTGCGCCGGCACCCAGAAGGAAATCTTGAGATTGATCTGCTTGTCCTGCGCCTGAGCCGCGCCGCAGCCCAGAGCCGCCAGAATACCCGCAACCGTCGCCAGTTTCCGCATTCGTCCCTCCCTTAAATCCGCGCGCGACCCGTTTGCCGGGTTCTGACCGTCGCATCCGACAGATACGCCTAGGCCGCCGCGGGCCGCCGCGCAAGATCGCCGGCCCTGGGCGTATCCATTAACATGTTAAGGGATTGTCCGCCAGTCGCTCAAGCGACGTTGCGCGCGAAAGCGCCCCGCCAAAGCCGGGTGCGGGTGACGCGGAAAGAAAGAACGACGGTCGCCAGCATGACGAGCCAAGCGACGACCGCGTGCGGACTGCCGCTCGGCACGCCGTAGAAGGCGACCACGTCGCTCGCGCCGGGAATGGCGAGAGCGCCCGTCGTCATCAGCGCGCCGCCCGCGAATTCGAAGGGGATGCGCGCCTTGTCCGGCAGATGGGGACGAAAATGGCCGCGCCAGGCGGCTGCGGCCAGAACGCCGACCAGCAGGCCGGCCAGCACGAGCGCGATCGAGACGGCCTCGCCGCTGCGGGGCGCAAGCGAACTCGCGGCGTCCATCAGGCTCGTTTCGCCGCGCAGGCCATAAAGCGAGGCCGCGACCGCGCCGAGCAGGACGATGTCGCGGGCGCGCTCGAGCCGCTTGCGGCTGCGCGCGAGCATGACGAGGGCGAAGGCGGCGGCGGCGAGAACGATCGCCGTCCATCCGGCCTCGTAGGTCATCGAGAGGCGCGGCCGGTTTTCCGCCCGGGCCGCGTGGGGGACCAGCAGAAGGGCGGCCGCGCCGCCGGCGATCGTGGCCAGAGCCCCCATGTCGCCGTTGGCGAGGCGTCCCATCGTGCCAATCGTGCAGGCGCCGTTGACGCGGGCGCCGATGCCGAACAGAATCGCGCCAACGAGGCTCCAAGCCGTCGGCGGCGCCCAGGGCGCGGGATCGCGCAGGCCGAAATAGCCCCAGAGGGTGAAGGCGAGCGTCGCGCTCGCCATGACGATCACCATGGCCGCGAGCGGCTCGAAACGCCCGTCGGCCATGGCCTTGGAGGCCTTCATGAAACACATGTTGGCGCGCGCCAGCGCCATGCCGGTGAAGACGGCGAGGAGAAGCGTGAGGATGGCGTGCCAGGTCATCAGGCGGAACCGGAGCGATGAAACTGGCGTCTATCTAGGAAGGCGCCGCCCTGTCGGCCAAGAGCGCGTCCGATCACGAAATCGCGCGCGGCTTCAGCGCACCGTGTTCGACAGCCCGCCATCCACCATAATTTCCGCGCCCGTCACGTATTTCGCCTCGTCCGACGCCAGATAGAGCGCCGCCCAGGCGACATCCCATGCGTCGCCCATGCGGCCCATCGGCGGCTTGGCGTGGCGTTTGGCGATCAGCGCCTCGGCGTCGCCGCCGGCCTGCTGCCTGGCGAGACGCACGGTGACGAGCGGCGTGAACATCAGGCCCGGGATGACCGTGTTGATGCGGACGTTCTGCGGCGCATAGCGCACCGCGGCGACCTTGGAATATTGCTGCAAGGCGGCCTTGGAGGCGGCGTAGGCCGCGAGATCGTGGCCGAGATGCCGCACGCCGGCGATCGAGGAAATGTTGACGATCGACCCGCCGCCCTGCTTCGCCATGCGCGGCGCGAGGATGCGCGTGGAAAGGTGGACGTAGTCGACGTTGAAGCGGAACTGCGCGTCCCATTGTTCGGGCGTGATTTCCTCGGGGCCGCCGGGGATCGAGCCGCCGACATTGTTGACGAGGATGTCGATGCGGCCGAGTTTTTTCTCGGCTGCGTCGATGATGCGGGCGAGGTCGACGGCGTCGGTCACGTCGCCGGATATGACCGCCATCTCCCGACCTTCCGCCTTGACGAGCCGCGCCGTCTCTTCCGCCGCCGCGCGGTTGAGATCGACGCCGACGATCTCCGCGCCCTCGCGCGCGAAAAGGATCGCCATGGCGCGGCCGTTGCCGATCCCGGCGCCGACCGAGCCCGCGCCGAGCAGCAGGACTTTCTTGTTCGCGAGCCGTCCGGCCATCATTTCCTCCGATTTCGCGCGGGCGTTTGACCCGTCCACGTTGATATTTTACATGTTATATAATTCGTCGGAGCGCCGCCATGTCCACACGCCCGAAGCTCGCGACCTTCCGGATTCCCGGCCGCGACCCCGTCTACGGCCTCGTGCGTCCTGACGGGGCCGTCGAACTCTCCGCACATTTTTCCGACCGCTGGCCGACGCTGCGCGAAGCGATCGCCGAGGAGGGCGCGCTCCAGAAACTCTGCGACGCCGGCGCGACCGCGGCCGCCGACCATGCGCTCGACACGATCGAGCTTCTGCCGCCGATTCCCGCGCCGGAAAAGATCATCTGCATCGGCGTCAACTATCCGGACCGCAACGAGGAATACAAGGACGGGCAGGCCGCGCCGAAATATCCCTCCATGTTCATCCGCTTTCCGCGCTCGTTCGTCGGCCACGGCGCATCGCTGGTGCGGCCGAAGGCCTCGCCGCAGCTCGACTACGAGGGCGAGGTCGTGATCGTGATCGGCAAGGGCGGCCGGCATATCGAGGAGCGCGACGCGCTCTCGCATATCGCGGCGTTGAGCCTGTGCAACGAAGGCACGATCCGCAACTGGGTGCGCCACGCCAAATTCAACGTCACGCAGGGCAAGAATTTCGACTCCACGGGCGCGCTCGGCCCGTGGATCGTGCCTTACGAGGACGAAAGCCAGATCGCCGACATCAGGCTCACGACGCGAGTCAACGGCGAGCTCCGGCAGGACGACCGCACGAGCCGCATGATCTTCGGCTTCCGCTATCTGATTTCCTACATCTCGACCTTCACGACGCTCGTTCCCGGCGACGTGATCGTGACGGGCACGCCGACAGGCGCGGGCGCGCGCTTTGATCCGCCGAAATTCCTCGTTCCCGGCGACATCATCGAGGTGACGGCGGAGGGGATCGGCACGCTGGCCAACGGCGTGGTGGACGAGGTCTAGGATGCTGACGCCGCCGACACGCCAGCCGTCATGCCCGCGCTTGTCACGGGCATCCACGCCGGGCCGTTGCGAAAGCGCGGCTTCGAGAGCCCGCGCGCTCGCCGTTGCAATGCAGAATTGGCGCGGCGTGGATGGCCGGGACGAGCCCGGCCATGACGGGCGTAAGGACAAACACGCATGCTGACGCCAGACGAAATCCTCTCGGCCGCCCGCCGCCTCGACGAGGCCGAACGCACGCGAAAACAGATCCGCATGCTGTCGCTCGATCACGCCGGCATGGACATGGCCGACGCCTACGCCGTTCAGAAGGCGTGGATCGACATGAAGGTGAAGGCCGGCCGCACCGTGCGCGGCCACAAGATCGGCCTCACCTCCAAGGCGATGCAGCTCGCGCTCAACATCGATATTCCCGATTCCGGCTATCTGCTCGACGACATGTTCTTCGCCGACGGCGCGACGATCCCGACCGCCAAATTCATCGGCACGCGCATCGAGGCGGAACTGGCCTTCGTGCTCAAGACGCCGCTCGAGGGGCCGGACTGCACGATATTCGACGTGCTGAACGCGACGGACTATGTCATCCCGGCGCTCGAAATTCTCGATACCCGCATCCTGCGCATGGACCCCGAGACGAAGAAGACGCGCACCATCGTCGACACGATCGCCGACAATGCCGCCAATTGCGGGATCGTGACGGGCGGCCGGCCGATCCGGCCCGACGCCACCGATCTGCGCTGGCTCGGCGCCATCGTTTCGAAGAACGGCGCGATCGAGGAGACGGGGCTGGCCGCCGGCGTGCTCAACCATCCCGCCAACGGCGTCGCCTGGCTCGCCAACCGTCTTGCCGCGCACGGCGGGGCGCTGAAGGCGGGCGAGATCGTGCTGGCGGGATCGTTCATTCGTCCGATCGAAGCCCGCAAGGGCGATACGATCGTGGCGGATTATGGGGCTTACGGAACCGTGAGCTGTTATTTCGGATGAGGCTCGTGCATCGGCCTGACCCCCTCCCTGACCCTCCCCCGCTTCGCGGGAGAGGGGGCTGCAGGCGTCGCAGGTCTCATCCTGCGCAAAGCCACGCATCTGTTCCCTCTCCCGCGAAGCGGGGGAGGGCCAGGGAGGGGGCGGAAGGACCATGAGCGACGCCGACACCCGCGCCACATCCCCCGTGCGCATCCGCCACTTCTCGCGCTCCCTGCCGATGTCGCTGCTGCGCGCGCGCGAGGCGGTGATGCGGCACTTCCGGCCGGCGCTGCGCCGGCACGGCATGACCGAGCAGCAATGGCGCGTGCTGCGCGCGCTGATGACGCGGCCAGGCATGGAAGTGTCGGAACTCGCGGAGGCGACGTTCCTGCTCGGCCCCAGCGTCTCGCGCATCCTGCGCGACCTCGAGGGGCTCAGGCTGATCACGCGGCGGCTCGACAAGGCCGACCAGCGCCGCAGCATCATCGCGCTCTCGACGGAAGGCGAGGCGCTGATCGAGCGCGTGTCGCCGCAATCGGAAATGATCTACGCCGAGATCACGCGGCGCTTCGGCGCGCAAAAGCTCGCGGAATTGCAGAGCATGTTGCGTGAGCTGGAGAGCGAGCTGAGCGAGGCCCCGCCGATCGAGGGCGAGCCGGGTGAGAAGGACCAACCCGGTCCTAGGCCCTCATCCTGAGAGTCTGACTCGAAATTCGCTGCAAACCCACGCCCCTCATGCTGAGGAGGCGGCGAAGCCGCCGTCTCGAAGCATGATCCAGGGATTCGCGCCTCGGCCACCCTTCGAGACGCGCCTTGCAGGCGCTCCTCAGGGTGAGGAGTTGAGGTTACGCGGGCCCTGCTTCGGGACAGCGCTGCGCGCCTCCTCAGCATGAGGACGAGGATTGAATCCTTACCCGTGCGCGCGTTCCAGTTCCGCGCCGAAAGCCGTCGCCTTGGCGCGCATGCGGCTGGCGAAGGAATCGAGATCCTGAGCGAGACGCACGACCGAATCGACGCTGTCGCCGACATCGCCCACCGCCTTGGCCACCGCGCCGACGTGATCCGACATGCCGGTCGTGCCTTCCGCCGCCGAACGCGTGGACCGCACGATCTCCTGCGTCGAGGCGCCCTGCTCGTGCACGGCGGAGGCGATGATGGCGGAGATGCGCTCGACCGCGCTGATCTTGTCGCGAATGGCGGCGATGGCTTCGACCGACTGATCGGTCGCCGCCTGCATTTCCGCGATCTGCGCGGCGATGTCCTGCGTCGCCTTGGCGGTGCGGGTGGCGAGCGTCTTCACCTCCTGCGCGACGACGGCGAAGCCGCGGCCGGCTTCGCCCGCGCGCGCCGCCTCGATGGTGGCGTTGAGGGCGAGCAGGTTGGTCTGGGCGGCGATGCGCGAAATGAGCTCGACCACGTCGCCGACGCGCGCAGCCGCCGTCGACAGGCGCGAAATGCCGGAATTGGATTTTTCCGTCTGCACGACGGCTTCGCGCACGACGCCGGTCGAATCGACGACCTGGCGGCTGATCTCCTCGATGGCGTCGAGCAATTGCTCGGCCGCGCCGGCGACGGCCGACACGTTCTGCGCGGCCTCGCTCGCCGAGAGCGTCGCGGAATCCGATCCCTGATTGGCGTGGCGCACGGCCGCCGTCATGGTCTCCGTATCCTCCGACAACTGGCGCGTCATGACGCCGAGGCCTTCCATCAGCTTGCTCATGTCGGCGACGAATTGCTCGACGCTGGCGCGCACGGCCGCGTCGCGCATGAGACGCGCCTCGCGGTCGTCGCGCGCCTTGATCTCTTCCACCAGCGCGACGTTGGAGCGGACGTGGTCGCGCAGCGCGACGAGGCTGCGGGCGATCTCGCCGATCTCGTCCTCGCGGTTCTCGAAGTCGATCTCGATCTCCGTGTCGCCGGCGGCAAGCTCCTGCATCTGGCCGGCGATGCGCGAGATCGGGCGGGCGACCAGCGTGTGCAGGGCCGGGATGAGAATGCCGAAGGCGAGAACGCAGACGAGGGCGAGGCTGCCGAGCAGCAGGTGCTGCAGGCTTTCGGAGGCCGCCACCGCCTGCGCGAAAATCTCGTGCGCCTGCGCCTGCGGCGCGCTCGCCGCCCGCCGCGACAGGTCGACGACGTCGCCCGCGCCGAGATAGGCGTAGAAGCCGAAAGCCGCGACGATCAGAAAGAACAGGCTTTGGCGGAAGACCAGGCCGCCGCCGAGCGAAATTCTGGGCATCATCCCCTCGCAGACCACGTCAGCCCGGATATAAGCGACCTCCATTCAGGAAGGGTTAACGCTCGTTGTTTCGCCACGGCTTTGTCTGCCGGCCGCAATCGCGCTAAATCAGCGCGCCAGCCAAGGATCAGACATGAGCAAACTTAGCGTCGCCGTTCAGATGGACCCGATCGACCGGATCAAGATCGCCGGCGATTCGACCTTCGCGCTGCTGCTCGAAGCCCAGAAGCGGGGCCACGACATCGTGTTCTACACGCCCGACCGGCTGTCGCTGCGCGGCGAGACGGTCTTCGCCAATGTGCAGGACCTCACGGTGAAGGACGTGCAAGGCGACCATTTCACGCTGGGCGAACAGCGCCCGCTCGACCTGTCGCAATGCGACGTCGTGCTGCTGCGGCAGGATCCGCCCTTCGACCTCGCCTATATCGCCACCACACATCTGCTGGAGCGCATCCACCCGAAGACGCTGGTCGTCAACGACCCCGCCCAGGTCCGCAACGCGCCGGAAAAACTGTTCGTCATGGATTTTCAGGAATTCATGCCGGCGACGCTGATCACGCGCGACAAGGCGGCGATCGAGGCCTTTCGCGCCGAGCACAGCGAGATCGTGATGAAGCCGCTCTACGGTTTCGGCGGCGGCGGCGTGTTCAAGGTCGCGCCCGTCGATCCGAATTTCG
>OEIU01000850.1_pt1 | contig 23959 bp, 23 predicted proteins | sample 1539221 | NCBI WGS metagenome assembly OEIU01 (sample SAMN03792071, study PRJEB22550) | activated sludge metagenome | feature: wastewater treatment plant; material: activated sludge; isolation source: Wastewater treatment plant of a petroleum refinery complex | place: Argentina: Zarate | collected...
CGCTGAATTTCTTCGACATCCTGATGATCCAGGGCAAGTACCAGATCAAGCCGCCGTTTCCGTTCTCGCCGGCCGCCGAGGTTGCCGGCGTGATCGAAAGCGTCGGCGCTGGGGTCACCGACCTCAAGGCCGGCGATCGCGTGGTGGCATCCTGCGGCCATAATGGCGCGCGCGAGAAGATCGCGCTGCCCGCGGCTTCGATCGTGAAAATCCCCGACAATCTCGACTTCGATCGCGCCGCCGGCATCATCATCATCTACGGCACCGCGCTGCACGCGCTGGAAGATCGCGCCAGTCCGAAGCCGGGCGAGACGCTCGCGGTGCTCGGCGCGGCGGGCGGCACCGGCCTCGCCGCCTGCGAACTCGGCAAGCTGATGGGCCTGAAGGTGATCGCCTGCGCCTCGTCGGACGAGAAACTCGAATTCGCCAAGGCGCACGGCGCCGAGCTGACGCTGAACTACAGCAAGGAGGACCTCAAGGAGGGCTTGCGGCGGCTGACCGGCGGCAAGGGCGTCGACATCATCTTCGATCCGGTCGGTGGCAGCTATGCCGAAGCCGCATTGCGCTCGATCGCCTGGGAAGGCCGCTTCCTGGTGATCGGCTTTGCGGCGGGCGACATTCCAAAGATGCCGCTCAACCTCGCGCTGCTCAAGGGTTGCGATATCAGAGGCGTATTCTGGGGCGCATGGACCAGGCAGAATCCGGAGAAGAACCGCGTCAATCTCGAGAAGCTCGTGAAGTGGACCGCGGAAGGCAAGATTTCCTCCCATGTCGACCGCACATTCCCGCTGGCGCAAACCGCCGAAGCGCTGAAGGTGCTCGCCGGCCGCAAGGCCATGGGCAAGGTGATCCTGCATCCCTGAGGCGAACGAGCCCGGCGCGACGTCGGGCCGCCCAATTTCAAGACCGTATTCTTCCGGTCCGCTTCGGAACCGCCTTGCCCCGAACGACGCGCAACCGGTTCGGCGCGACGCGCGCAAACGGCAACCGCCGGGAATCGTTCTCAAAAATTATCTCACTAAAAAAGAAATTGCGCGTAACAATGCGTGTGTTCAAACCGCCGCATGCCGCCCCCACGCCTTAATCATACCAAAAATATTTCTAATTCGCACCGGCGGTTGTCGTTTTTTGAACCCAATCTGTGTGCGACCTTAGGGGTGGTAGCGCGGCTCCTGTACACCAACAAGAGCAAGAAGAACGTGCAGGGGACGCGCGTCGTGGCGTTCAGTATTGGGGAGCATCTTTCATGGCCGAGAATAACAGACCTGTTCAGGCAAGAGACCCGTTCGACAGGTTCGACGAAGCCATCAGCGATCCTCGGCTGTATGAGGCCGAACAATCCCGATACGAACAGCTCCGCTATCAGCAGGCGCCGCGATACGAGCAACCCCGGTACGACCAGCCGCAGTATGACCAGCCCTTCGCGCTGTCGTTCGAGCGGACCGAGGTGCTGCCGGAGGAACTGCCGCCACATGAGGAGGTGCCGCTCTTCCTCTCCAACTACGAGGAAGAGTCCCATCAGCAGGTTTCCGAATATGCGTTCGGCAGCGGCAAGTTCGGCAGCGGCGGCGGGCTGAGGAGGCCGAGCGCCGGCCGCATCATCACCGGTGTCACCGTGGTCTCGGCAATCGCGGCCGTTCTGGCCCTGTTTTCGATCGACTCGACCCGCGCCGTGATATTCAATGCTTCCCTCGGCGGCGGCGGTGGCAGCGCGCCGCCGCCCGCCGCCCAGATCGCGGCCGCCGCGCCGGAGCCCGGCCAGATGCCGCAGCGTGTCGCCGCGCCGCCGATCGCTGCCGAACCGACCGGCGCCGAGGTCGTTGCCTCGCGCCGTGCGGCGCCGACCACCACCGCGACGGTCTCGGGCTCGCCGACACGCAACGAAATTGCCGCGGCCTATCAGAGCGCCCTCAAGGGCAAGGTTCCGGCTCCCGAGCCGGTGGCCAAGGAACCGCCCCAGGTCGTCGCAGCGATCGCTCCGGCGGCAGCCCCGGTTGCTGCGCCCGCGCCGGCTGTCCGCGAACCGGCTCCGGTGACCCGTGAGGTTGCCCCGACTCGCCGCATCGATCCGGACGAGCTGGCGACGCTGTTGACGCGGGCCAAGAGCCTGCTTTCGATTGGCGATATCACCTCCGCCCGGCTGCTGCTCGAACGCGCGGCTGATGCGCAGGAGCCGGAAGCAGCGTTGATGCTTGCGGGAACCTACGATCCGCAGGTGCTCGGCACCCAGGACCTACGGAGCATTACACCCGACCCCGCGGCGGCGAAGGTCTGGTACCAGAAGGCCGCCCAGATGGGTTCGGCCGACGCGAAGCGAAGACTCGGCCAACTACAGAACTAGGAAGTTACTAAAACCAGCGCACAGAGGAACCCATGCGTCACTTAGTGGGAATGGCATTGCTCGCCATAACAGTGGCATGCAGCAATACGGCGGCCAAGGCCGCCGAGACGGAATACGATCCGGCCAAGGTGAGCGAAAGCCTGAAGGCCATTTTTCAGTTCGGCTCAGTCGCCACCAAGCAGGCGCTGAACGCGAACACAGTCACACTGATCTCCGGAACGATCGGCGGCACCTACGTGCAGTTCGGAGCCGACCTTGCTTCCGTGCTCGACGATGGGAACAAGTTGCGCGTACTCCCCATCGTCGGGCGCGGCTCTGTGCAGAGCGTGGCCGACATCCTGTTCCTGCAGGGTGTCGACCTCGGCATCGTTCGCGCCGACACGCTCGACTATCTCGAGAAGAAGGGCTTCGCCAAGGACATCAAGAAGCAATTCACCTATGTCACGAAGCTCTACAACGAAGAGATGTACGTCATCGCGTCGAAATCGGTGACCAACATCAACCAGCTCAACGGCAAGAAGGTCAGCGTCGATCTTCCCAACGGCGGCACCTTCGTCACCGCCGCTGTCGTGTTCGAGCGGCTCGGCCTCAAGCCGAATTTCGTCTATATCGAGCAGCGCATCGCGATGGAGAAGATGCGGGCCGGCGAGATCGACGCCGTCATCGCGGTCGGCGGCAAGCCCTACAAGTCGGTCAGCAATTTCAACGACGACCGCTTCCACCTCGTGCCGGTCGACTATGCGCGGCCGCTGCAGACCGACTATCTGCCGGCGGTGCTGACCTCCAAGGATTATCCCAACCTGATTCCGGAAGGGGGGAAGGTCGACACCATTGCCGTGCCGGCGGTGCTCGCTGCCTATAATTGGGCGCCCAACACCGAGCGCTACCGCAAGCTGGCGCTGTTCGTGGACGCCTTCTTCACGAAGTTTCCGAAATTCCAGAACCCGCCCTTCCATCCAAAATGGAAGGAAGTGTCGCTGTCGGCGCCGCTGCAGGAATGGCAACGTCTCCCGGTCGCCGATCAATGGCTCAAGAGCCACAACGTCGAGGCCGTGACACGCGCCAGATTCGACGAATTCCTGAAGCAGAGCCCGGCAACCGCGGCGAGCGTCAAGTCGGACTCGGACAAGGAAGCCCTGTTCAAGCAGTTCCAGGCCTGGGAAGCGGAACGAAACACCAAGGCGCAAGTTCACTCGCGCTAATTGGAAGCGCATTCGAGAAATGCACGCCCTCGGACCTCGGTCCGGGGGCGTCGCGTTAGGGGCGCCTGATTATCCCGTCACCTCCGCGGCATCGATCCCGCGCTTCAGCGCCGCACGGGCCGCCTTGCGGTGCTCCTCGGTGATGTGGCCTGCGACCATGCGAATGGCGGTGGCGAGCACCGCGGCATCGTCGGTGAAGCCGAGCAGGGGCAGCATGTCGGGCATGAAATCGAACGGCAGGATGAAATAGGCGACGGCGCCGAGCAGCGACGCCTGCACGTGACGCGGCGTCTGTTTGTCGAACGCACAATAATACGCCGCGAGCAGATCCTCGGCGAAGGGAAGCTTCGCCACCCCCTGCTTGAACTTTTTCCAGAAGCGCCGGCGCACGCTCTCGCGGTCCTGCGCCAGCCGGTCCGCTGGCTCGAAACCCACGGTGTGATCGGACGATGCCATCGCGGCGTTCCCTCCAGGATATCCGGCGCCGATAGAGAATTGGGGATGTCCCCCCTGCCCCGCAAGTAGCCGGCCCCGCGCCTCAGGTGACGCCCAACTGCCTTGCAATCGCGTTCATGGCCCTGGCGAGATCGATATCGCGCTTCGTCACGCCGCCGGCGTCGTGGGTCGCCAAGACCACCTCCACCGTCTTGTAGACGTTCTTCCATTCCGGGTGATGGTCGTTCTTTTCCGCGACCAGCGCAGCCCGGGACATGAAACCGAAGGCTTCGTTGAAATCCTTGAAGGTGAAGGTCCGCGCGATCGCCTCGAGCCCCGCCGTCTCGGACCAGCCGGAAAGTTCCGCCAGCGCCGATTTCCGCGCCTCGGCCGATAGCCGTTCCACCATGATCGCCTCCTGTTCCAGACCGTCCCGACCCTAACACCGAAGCGTGCGCTGCGGATCCCCACCCAAAATGCGCGACAATCGGCCGCCAGTGGCGGCGCCCGGTAACCATGACGCAGATGTAATAATGGGCCAGCGGCAAATTTTGCTACGGTGTCGGTCCCAGGCGTGCCGCTGGCGTCATATTGCACCTCAAACGATCCCAGGACTGATGAGCGACAGCCCTCTCGTTTCGGAAAAGCCGGTCCCGCCGTCGCCCCGCTCCGCGCAAAGGCGCCTGACATTCGTCACGCTGGCCGGTGTGCTGGCCGTCGTCGGCGCGCTGGCCGCCGGATATTATTTCGCGATGCGGCCGGTGACCTTGCGGATCGCTGTGGGTCCCGCCAACAGCGACGATCTCAAGGTCGTGCAGAACCTGGCGCAGGCCTTCAACAACCAGCGCAACAGCCTGGTGCGGCTGCGGCCGGTGCAGACCGACGGCGCGGTCGCGAGCGCCAGCCTGCTCGGCGACGGCAAGGTCGATCTCGCCATCATCCGCGGCGACCTCGAGGTGCCGAGGAATGCGCAGGCCGTGGCCACGCTGCGCAAGAACGTCGTGGCGCTGTGGGTGCCGCCAGCAGCCAAGCCGAAAGGCAGGAAAGCCGCGCCCGCCATCACCAAGATCAGCCAGCTTGCCGGACGCCGCATCGGCGTGGTCGGCCGCACCCAGGCCAATGTCAATCTGCTCAAGGTGATCCTGCGGCAATACGGCATCGATCCGGCCAAGGTCGAGATCATCCAGTTCCCCGCCAGCGAGGCCGCCGACGCCATCCGCAACCAGAAGGCGGACGCCTATCTCGCCGCCGGCCCGGTCAACAGCAAGATCACGGCCGACGCGATAACAGCGACGGCGCGCGACGGTGCGCCGCAGTTTCTGGCGATCGATTCGGCCGAAGCCATCGCGCAGAACCATCCGGCCTACGAGGCTTCCGAGATCCCGGCCGGAACGTTCGGCAGCGCGCCGAGCCGGCCCGAGGAAGAGATCAAGACCATCAGCTTCTCGCATCACATCGTGGCGCGCCGGGGCATCGCGGAATCGACGGTCGCGACCTTCACGCGGCAGTTGTTTGCGGCGCGCCAGAACCTGAAGAACGAATTCCCGCTCACCGCCAAGATCGAAACGCCCGACACCGACAAGGACGCCACGATCCCGGTTCATCCCGGCGCGGCTGCCTTTGTCGACGGCGAGGAGAAGACCTTCCTCGACCGCTACAGCGATTACATCTGGTGGAGCCTGATGGCGGTATCCGCCATGGGGTCCATCGGCGCCTGGTTCGCCGGCGCCCTGAAGAAGGATGATCGTAGCATCAACACGTCGCAGCGCGACCGCCTGCTCGATATGCTCACCGCCGCCCGCCAGTCCGATTCGATGGAAGAACTCGACCAGATGCAGGCGGAAGCGGATGCCATCCTGCGCGACACGCTGCAATGTTTCGAGCACGGCACGATCGAGGAAGGAACGCTGACCGCGTTCAATATCGCGATCGAGCAGTTCCACAACGCGGTGGCCGACCGCAAGACGCTGCTATTGAGCATGCCGCAAAACCTGCAGCGGGCGAGCGCGCAATTCCGTGCCGCCGGCAATGCGTGACGGACCGATCCGGTAATAGGGCCGTCATCAATTCGTTCTAGGTCTGTCGGTGATCATCGTCGTCCACCCCAGATCCGGAACAGGCCCGCATGACGATCAGAATTTCCGGCAATTCGTCCCGTCATGGTCTCCGCGGAATTTCCCGACGACGTTTTCTTGCCGGCGCGGGTGCCGGGGCCGTCGGCGTCATCGCCATGCCCTATCTCAGCCGCGCCGCGGACCGGCCGCGGGTGACATCAGGCGTGCAGTCCGGCGATGTGAGCATGGACGGCGGCGTGGTGTGGTCGCGGGCCGACCGGCCCTCGCAAATGCTGGTCGAAGTCTCCACCACCGAATCCTTTGCCAAGGTGCGCGCCCTACCGCCGATTGCGGCGCTGCCCGAAACCGACTTCACCGCCAAAATGCTGCTGGAGAATCTTCCGGCGGGGCAGGACATCCTCTACCGCGTGAAATTCCGCGACCTCTCGCATCCGGAAATGACGAGCGAGCCGGTCGTCGGACGCTTCCGCACCGCGCCGGCCGATCGCCGCGACGTCAGTTTCGTGTGGGGCGGCGACGTCGCCGGACAGGGGTGGGGCATCAATCCTGACGACGGCGGCATGTTCACCTTCGCCACCATGCGCAAGCATCGCCCGGATTTCCTGCTGCACTCCGGCGACACCGTCTATGCCGACGGCCCGATCAAGAGCGAGGTGACGCTTCCCGACGGCAAGGTCTGGAAGAACCTGACGACCCCGGAAAAGGCCAAGGTCGCCGAAACGCTCGACGAGTTCCGCGCCGCGCACAGGTACAACTTCATGGACGAGCATTTGCGCGCCTTCAACGCCGAGGTGCCGGTCTTCGTGCAGTGGGACGACCACGAGGTGACCAACAACTGGTCGTCATCGAAGGAACTGCCTGCGGCCTACAAGGAGCGCAACATCTCCCTGCTCGCCGCCCGCGCGGCGCGCGCGTTCCACGAAATGTATCCGATGCGCGAGAGCATCGCCGAGCCCGGGCGGCTCTACCGCACGCTGAACTACGGTCCGCATCTCGACGTGTTCATGCTGGATGAGCGCAGCTATCGCGGCGCCAACGGTCCAAACCAGGAGACGGCCTACGGTCCCGAAAGCCATTTTCTCGGGCCCGAACAACTCGCCTGGCTGAAGCGCGCGCTGCTGAACTCCCGCGCGACCTGGAAGGCGATTGCATCTGACATGCCGCTTTCCATCGTCGTCTATGATGACGCAGCCGACAAGAAGGGTTCGGAAGCCGTCGCGCAAGGCGACGGCCCGCCGCGCGGCCGCGAACTGGAGATCGCCGACCTGCTTCGGTTCATCAAGGCATCTGATATCGTCAACACGGTCTGGCTCACCGCCGACGTGCACTATGCGGCCGCGCATTACTACAACCCCGACAAGGCGCAGTTTCAGGATTTCGAGCCGTTCTGGGAATTCGTCTCCGGCCCGCTGCACGCCGGCACCTTCGGCCCGAACGTGACAGACAATACCTTCGGCCCCGAGGTGAAGTTCATCAAGGCGCCGGGACCAGGCAAGCAGAACCTGCCGCCATCGGCCGGCATGCAGTTCTTCGGCCATGTCAGGATCGACGGCACCAGCGGGCAGATGATCGTGACGCTGCGCGACCGCGCCGACGTTGCCTTGTGGTCGACGACGCTCGATCCGAAACCCGCTAAAGCACGATGAGATTAAGATGAATCATCATCGCGCTTTAGGTTATTGTTTGAGCATGATCTTTTCGGAAAACCGCTGCACACTTTTCCGGATCATGCTCTGGCCCTCGCGACGACCGCTGCCGTTCAGGACTTGACGCCGCCGATCTTCAATAGCGCCTGCAGCGCATCGGTCGAACAGGGCTTGGGCAGGCGCGGCTTTGTCGCGAATGCCGCCGGCAGCGTCGCGTCGGCGCCATAGCCGGTGACGAAGGCAAACGGAATCTCGAGCGCCTGCAGTCGTTCGCCGACGGCAAAGCTCTTCTCGCGGACGAGCCCGACATCGAGCAACGCGAATTGCGGTGGCCGGTGTTCGATCAATTCGAGCGCCTTGGCGACGTTGGCGGCGATCCGCACCGTCTTCACACCGAAGCCGAGAATCGTGTCTTCGAAGTCGAGCGCGATGATCGGATCGTCTTCCACGATCAAGACGTCGCCCGGTATGCCGTCATTGGAGATTCGGCCCATCTTCTCGCTCGCTCCAGGTCTCATATCCGATCGAGGGATCCAGGCCGAAGCCCCGGAAGTGGACGAACGGCGGCTGCCTTTCCTGAAAGCGCATCTGCCGGTTCCGGAACCGAGGCCACCACACCGACGTTCTACGGTCTGTCCACTAGTGCACATATCGGCGCCGAAAATCCGATTATTGTGACCGGGAGAGGGAAGGGATTTTCATGCCGACGCGACCAAGCGGCACCGCCGGGGAGCGGCCGTTCAACAATCTGCTGCGCCGTTTGAATGACGCCGACTACGCACTGATCGCGCCGCACCTCGCGGCGACCGACGGCAGTCCGAATGACCTGCTCTACAGCCCCGGCGACAACGTCGAGACGGTGCATTTCCCGTGCGGCCCCAGCCTCGTCTCCTACATGGTCGCCGGCGAGGATGGCCGCGATGTCGAAACCATCCTGATCGGACGGGAGGGTGCCGTGGGCGGCATCGTCAGCCAGGGCTTTCTCCCTGCCTATACCCGCATCATCGTCAAGTTCGCCGGACCCATCGTGCGGCTGCCGGTCAACAAGCTCGATGCGGCCAAAGCCGGGTCGGGCACGCTGAGCAACATTTTTGCGCGTTACGCCGACTGCATGCTGGCGCAGATTTTCCAGTCCACCGCCTGCAATGCGATCCATTCGATCGAGCAGCGAACGGCAAAGTGGATCATTTCGGCGATGGAACGCACCGATGACGGGGACACCGTGCCGCTGACCCACGAGCAACTGTCGACCCTGCTTGGCGTCGGCCGCTCCTACACCAGCCGGGTCATCCAGACCTTCAAGGCGGAGGGCACGCTAGAGACCCGGCGCGGCTCGATCCTGGTCCGCAACGCCATCGAACTGCGGAACCGGTCCTGCCGCTGCAACGAGGCCGTGAAAGGCCATTTTGAGGAGGTTTTGCGGGGGGTCTATCCCGAGCCGGGCATGGGAAATTAGCCGGGCGACCTGCCCAAATCGGCTAACCAAATGCCAAACAAACCATTGTTTTTTGACGTTTTCTGAATATATTGCGCCGCAACGCGTAAGGTGTGCCCGGTCCTTTTGGCCGGGCTTCCTTTTTGGGGCCGGGTTCGAGGCCGGCAGCCCCGTTCGCATTCCAGGTTTTTGAGCGCGATCCGGAGAAGTGGGTCCCGGTTTTCCGGTGAGATCGCGCGTCCACCATTGCACGACCAGAAGAAGAGCCATGAACCTTCGCAACGTCGCCATCATCGCCCACGTCGACCACGGCAAGACCACCCTGGTCGACCGCCTGCTGCAGCAATCCGGCACCTATCGCGAGAACCAGAAGGTGACCGAGCGCGCGATGGACTCCAACGACCTGGAGCGCGAGCGCGGCATCACCATCCTGGCCAAGGCCGCTTCGGTGCAGTGGAAGGATACCCGCATCAACATCGTCGACACCCCCGGCCACGCCGATTTCGGCGGCGAGGTCGAGCGCATCCTCAACATGGTGGATGGCGCGCTGGTGCTGGTCGATGCCGCCGAAGGCCCGCTGCCGCAGACCAAGTTCGTGGTCTCCAAGGCGCTCAAGGTCGGGTTGAAGCCGATCGTCGTCATCAACAAGGTCGACCGCCCCGACGCGCGCCCGACCGAGGTCATCAACGAAGTGTTCGACCTGTTCGCGGCGCTCGACGCCAGCGAGGAGCAGCTCGATTTCCCGATCCTCTACGGATCGGCCAAGCAGGGCTGGATGGCCGACAGCCCGGACGGCTCCCACGACGCCGGCATGCAGCCGCTGTTCGACCTGATCGTGCGCCACGTCGCGCCGCCGACGGTCGAAGAGGGCCCGTTCCGGATGATCGGCACCATCCTCGAAGCCAACCCCTATCTCGGCCGCATCATCACCGGCCGCATCACCTCGGGTTCGATCAAGCCGAACCAGCAGGTCAAGGTGCTCGGCGCCGACGGCAAGACCATCGAGCAGGGCCGCATCTCGAAAATCCTCGCCTTCCGCGGCATCGAGCGCACGCCGCTGGACGAAGCCGAAGCCGGCGACATCGTCGCGATCGCAGGGCTCACCAAGGGCACCGTCGCCGACACCTTCTGCGACCCCACCGTCGAGACGCCGCTGCCGGCGCAGCCGATCGATCCGCCGACCGTGTCGATGTCGTTCATCGTCAACAACTCGCCGCTCGCCGGCACCGAGGGCGACAAGGTGACGAGCCGCATGATCCGCGACCGCCTGCTGCGCGAGGCCGAGGGCAATGTCGCGCTGCGCGTGGTCGAGGCCGCCGACAAGGATTCCATGGAAGTGTCGGGCCGCGGCGAATTGCAGCTCGCGATCCTGATCGAGACCATGCGCCGCGAGGGCTTCGAGCTGTCGGTGTCGCGCCCGCGCGTCGTTCTCAACAAGGACGAGGCCGGCAACTGGCAGGAGCCGATCGAGGAAGTCGTGATCGACGTCGACGAGGAGCATTCCGGCGTCGTCGTGCAGAAGATGAGCGAGCGCAAGGCCGAGATGATCGAGATGCGCCCCTCCGGCGGCAACCGCCTGCGCCTGGTGTTCTACGCGCCGACCCGCGGCCTGATCGGCTATCAGGGCGAATTGCTCACCGACACCCGCGGCACCGCGATCATGAACCGCCTGTTCCACGGCTACGCCAACTACAAGGGCGACATCCAGGGCCGCCGCAACGGCGTCCTGATCTCCAACGACCAGGGCGAGGCGGTCGCCTACGCCATGTTCAAGCTCGAAGATCGCGGCCCGATGATGATCGAGCCGGGCTGGAAGGTCTACAAGGGCATGATCGTCGGCGAGCACACCCGCGACAACGATCTCGAGATCAACGTGCTCAAGGGCAAGCAGCTCACCAACATCCGCACCACCTCGAAGGACGAGGCGGTGCGCCTGACGCCGCCGATCAGGATGACGCTGGAAAAGGCGCTGGCCTATATCGAGGACGACGAGCTGGTCGAGGTGACCCCGAAGTCGATCCGCCTGCGCAAGAAGTTCCTCGACGCCAACGACCGCAAGCGCGCGGAGAAGGCCAAGGAAGCGGTGGCGTAGGCAGCGAATGGCCAATGGCGCGTAGCGAATAGGGGCGTTTCCGAGCCGTTCGGATTGCTGTACCCTATTCGCCATTCGCCACCCACCATTCGCGGTTCATGACCTCCCTCCCCTCTTCCGTCGATGTCGCCATCATCGGCGCCGGCGCCGCCGGCCTTGGCGCCGCGAACGCGCTGAAAGGCTCCAACCTCTCCGTCATCGTGCTGGAAGCACGCGACCGCCTCGGCGGCCGGGCGCACACCATCATGGCCTCGCCCGACGTCACTTTCGACGTCGGCTGCGGCTGGCTGCACTCGGCGGACGAGAACTCCTTTGTCAAAATCGCCGGGCAGCTCGGCTTCGAAATCAACAAGTCATTGCCGCCCTGGCGCGAGCGCGCCTATGGCAAGGCGTTTCCGCAGGAAGACCGCGACGATTTCATCCGCGCGCTGAACGAATTCTACGACCGCGCCGAGCAGGCCGCGAGAGAGGCCGAGCGAAGCGGCCGCGACTGCGCCGCCAGCCTCTATCTCGCGCCCGGCAATCGCTGGAATCCGATGATCGACGCGATCTCGACCTATGTGAACGGCTGCGAGCTCGACCAGGTCTCCGTTCTCGACATGGACGCCTATCAGGACACCGACATCAACTGGCGCGTCCGCCGCGGCTATGGCGCGCTGATCGCGGCCTATGGCGCCTCGTGTCCGGTCGCGCTCAATTGCGCGGTGACGCTGATCGACCATTCGGCAAGGCGCATCCGCATCGAAACCGCGCGCGGCACCGTCGAGGCGGACAGGGTGATCGTCACCGTGCCGACCAATCTGATCGCCGACGAAGCGATCCGCTTTCATCCTCCGCTGCCCGCGAAGGTCGACGCCGCGCGCGGCCTGCCGCTCGGCCTTGCCGACAAGGTGACGCTGGCGCTCGAAGGCGCGGAGGAGTTTCCGAGCGAAGGCAATCTGCGCGGCGCCACCATGCGTACCGGCATGGGCACCTATCACATCCGCCCGTTCGGCCAGCCCTGCATCGAAGGCTTCTTCGGCGGCCGCTACGCGCAGTCGCTGGAAGACGCCGGCGACGGCGCGCTGGCCGCGGCCAGCATCGACGAGATCGTGTCCTTCCTCGGCAACGATTTCCGCCGCAAGCTGAAGCCGCTCGCGGAATCACGCTGGGCCCATGACCCGTTCGCGCGTGGTTCATACTCGCATGCGTTGCCGGGACATGCCGGGGATCGGGCAGTGCTCGCCGCGCCGGTCGACGACAGGCTGTTCTTTGCAGGGGAAGCAACCTCGCCGGAGTTTTTTACCACCGCGCACGGGGCGCGGGACAGCGGCGAACGGGCGGCGGGGGAAGTGCTGGCTGCGTTGAAAAAGCGCTGACCTCTCCGCCGTCATTGAGCGCAGCGAAGCAATCCTTTGCGCGGCATAACGGAGAGATGGATTGCTTCGTCGCTTTGCTCCTCGCAATGACGCGGAGGCAGCACCTACTCCATCACCCGCGCCCGCATATCCGCGTCAGGCACAAAGCACTCGTCATACTTCCCGAAGATCCGATACCGATTCCGCGCGACGAGGCTGTAGACGGCATCCCGCAGCGGCTTCGGCACCGCGAACAGCATGCGGACCCAGCCCCAGCGCGGCAATTGGCTGAGCACCGTCAGCGCGGCGTCGGATTTCAGCCACGCCACGCCGCCGTGCACCACGGCATTGGTGTCGGGATCATCCGGATCGATTCCGAATGTCTGCGCTAGCCTTGTACCGTAGGGCGACTGGATCGCGGTGAAGCGGAATCGGCGCGCTGTATCGCGCGTCGCGACGAAGCGAACCCAGCGCGAGCAGAAGATGCAGACGCCGTCATAGAGGATCACGTCATCGTCGGGCCATTTGGCAGTCATCGGTTATCCAGCGTCAGAAGCGCCACCAGCATCAGCACGATGGCGGGGCCGGTCTTCACCAGCGCGCCGAGCGGCTCGATCCAGAGATCCGGCGTCAGGATCGCGGCGCCTGCCATGTAGCCGAGCGAGGCGATGATACCCGCGATCAGGCCGAATGCCGAGGTGGCGCGAAACGCGATCAGGAGGCCGATGCTGATGTCCATCAGGCTGGTGCCGACGGTGACGGGACCGACCAGCCATGCCGGAAAATTGTGGCTGCGCAGGATATCAGCCGCCGCGTCAAACGAGATCACCAGCGCGATGAAGCCCGACACCAGCCAGAACAGCACGAGGCTTGCAATGACAAACGCCTTGATCGGATACAGCCGGGCAAACCATTTGTCCTGGATCGTCGCCGGATATTTTCCGGCCATCTGCGCCAGCGTCTTCGGCTTGATCCCGGTGGCGTTGATCCAGCCCGCGGGATCGCCGCGGACGCCGCGGCGCAATTCGGCGATCGCGGTGGTCCGCATCGGCGGCATCCAGCCGAACAGACTGGCGAAATCGCCAAGCTTCGCGCCGAGGTCGAGCAGGAACGAAGGCATCGTGATGCGCGGCCAGTCGTGCGTTCCGAATGCGTAGCGAATCTGGTCGATCACGCCGCCGAGCGTGGTCGGCTCTTCCTGCATCAGGTCCCAGATCACGCCGTTGGCGACGGTTGAATCGCGCACGGCAAGCCAGGCGATGGTCGCGGCAATGTCCTCCATCGCGACCGGCTGGAACGACGTCGCCTGTTCCTCTGCGGGAAGATCGAACGGATAGGCGGCCAGCGAACGCACCATGGCGCTGCCGCCATAGGCCGCCAGCGCGACCACGAAGCCCGGCCGCAGAATCGTATAGGCGACGCCGGACTGCGCGATCAGCCGCTCGCCTTCGCGCTTGGTGGTGCTGAAGGCGGTCTGGTCGGTCTCGTTGCTGCCGGGGATCGAGATGTGCACCAGGCGGATCGCGCGGCGGCTGGCGCGGATCGCGTCCAGAAGGCGCGTCACGAAATCACGATGCACGGCGGCGGTGTCGCTGCCAGGCCCGTCCTGCAGCACGCCGAGGCAATTGACGACGACGTCGATGTGATGGTCGCTGATCAGCTTGGTCAGCGCCGCCGCCTTCATCGACATCAGCGGCAACTCCAGGTCGAACGCGTCTGTCTTCTGCGAGGCAGTCAGCTTGCGGCCGACACCGACAACCGGAAATCCACGATCGCGCAGGTCGTGCGTGATGAAGCAACCGATCAGACCGGAAGCGCCGAGTACAAGGATTTTTCTGAAGTCGGCGTTCATGCTGGCTAGAACGGTTTGGCGATCATCAGCCACAGAATAGCCATGACCGAGCCAAAACCGGGAATCCCAAAAAGAAACCAGCGGTGGAAAAGCGCAAAATATCTGTGACACAGCCCTTGATTGTGTTCGGCCGCTTTTCGCGCGATGTCACGCATTTCGATCTGCATGAACACGACCGGCACCCAGAACAGCCCGGCCACCGCATAGAGCACGAGCGAAACCATCAGCCAGCGTTCGGTCCACGCCGTCGACGACATCACCATCAGCACGCCGCCGCTCACCGGCTGCAGCAGCACCGCGGTCAGCGTGAACAGCATGTCGGCGATGACGACGGTCTCGGCCGTGCGCGCGATGAAGGCTGTGTCCCGGCTGCGATGCGCCATCAGCATGAAGAACGCGATGCCCGTGCCGGTGCCGAGAATGACGATAGCGCCGAGCACATGCAGATATTTGACGAGGAGATACAGCATCATCGTTTCTTTGATGGGGCGGCAGATCGCACCTTCAACGCGCGGTCGAGTTCGGCTTTCGCAAGCGCTGCGCCACCAGTGCTTTCCGCCAGCCAGTGTCCTTCGCCGCCATGGGCCGGCAGCACGCGGAAGTCCACCTTGCCGCCGCCGGCGCGGAACGCATCCGCCAATTGCCTGGAGAATGCCGGCGCGAAATAGCTGTCATTGGCGGCGACCAGCCAGATCACTTTAACACGCGCGGCCTTGCCGAATTCGCGTGCCGCAGCGATCAGTGTGTGCGGCGCGCAGACCTTGCCCGGCAGATCATTGGCGTGCCCGCCGCGTCCGGGCGCGAACGCGATGATGGCGGCAATGCTTTTTGGATCTTCCCCCGCCAGCGCCAGCGCGCCCCAGGCCCCGGCCGAGTGGCCGATCACGACAACGCCTTCGGGACGGATGAAGGGCTGCTTGCGCAACGGGCCGATCGCCGCGGTGATCTCATCCGCGGTGGCGCGGCCGGCGCGCGCGTAGTCGGCCTCATCGCAGCCGCCCTGATCCTCGAGATATTTTCCACCCGCGCCATGGCCGGGCCGCTCCGGTACCAGCACTGCAAAACCGCGCGCCACCAGCGATGCGGCCAGCGCACGATATTCCGGCTGCGGCATCTGCGCCCGCCGCAACACGTTCTGGGTCGACGCGTGCGCGATCACGGCAAGTGGAAACGGTCCCTCGCCCGATGGCCTGAACAGCACCGCGCGCGCGGTGCTGCCATCAGGCGAAGGCACGCGCCATTGCTGCAGCCGATGCGGCTCGCCTTCCCGCCCTTGCGCACCGAGCGCAGGCTGCGCGGCTGCGGCTTTCACGCCGAGCGCGGCAACGAGCGCGATTGCAAGCAGCAGGACTGGCGAACGCATGAACTGAACTGACGGAGCCGAAGGCAGGCGGATTTCCTTGAAGCCATCAGCAGAATATTCGCCGGCGAATCAAAACCGGTTAATTTTTCCGTGAACGGAATTCGTATCCCGCTCAGGTTGAGGATACCGGTAACCATTCGCCGTCAGGGCGTCGGCAGACAGCCCCTTTGTCCTCTTTCGATACATATAAACCGGTTACTGATGCAGAAAATCCACAGGCTAACCGATAATTAACGATGGACCTTGAAGCCGGCCCGCCGACTTGCTTTGATCAGCACATGAGCACAACCCTGATCGAGGTTCGACCGGCCAAGGCTGCGGACGCAGCTGCGGTGGCGGCTACGCATGATGAAGCCTGGCGCTCGGCGTATCAGGGCATTATTCCCGGCGCCGAGCTCGAAAAACTGATTAACCGTCGCGGCCCGCATTGGTGGGACAGCGCGATCCGCAAGGGCAGCCGCGTCAGCGTGCTGGTGTTCGGCGACAAGGTCGCGGGCTACGCCAATTACGGTCGCAACCGCGCCCGCAGCCTGCATTTCGAAGGCGAGATTTACGAGCTCTATCTGCGGCCGGAATTCCAGGGCCTCGGCTTCGGCCGCCGCCTGTTCACCGCCGCCCGGCGCGACCTGATGCAGAGCGGGCTGAAGAGCATGGTGATCTGGGCGCTCTCGGACAACGACCCGGCGACGGAATTCTACCGGGCGCTCGGCGGCCGGATGGTAGCCCGCTCCTCCGAAAAATTCGGGCACAAGTCGCTCGACAAGGTCGCGTTCGCCTGGACCAACTGAGGCTAATTTCGCCTTTCCCCTGTTCCGGTACGGGTCTAAAGGGACGCTGACGTGCGCCCGACTCCGGGCGCGCCTGTAGCGCATAGCGGAGCCCTTCATGCGTATCGACGCCATTCCGATCGGAGTAAATCCGCCACACGACGTCAACGTCATTATCGAGGTTCCCGTTGGCGGCGAGCCGATCAAGTACGAGATGGACAAGGACGCCGGCACGCTGGTGGTCGATCGCTTCCTCTATACGGCGATGCGCTATCCCGGAAACTACGGCTTCATCCCGCACACGCTGTCGGGCGACGGCGACCCCTGCGACGTCCTGGTCGCCAATACCCGCGCCATCGTGCCGGGCGCCGTGATGAGCGTGCGTCCGGTCGGCGTGCTGTTGATGGAGGACGAGGCCGGCGGCGACGAGAAGATCATCGCGGTGCCCTCCTCGAAGCTGACCCAGCGCTACGACAAGGTGAAGAACTTCAGCGACCTCCCAGACATCACGCTGCAGCAGATCCAGCACTTCTTCGAGCATTACAAGGACCTCGAAAAGGGCAAATGGGTGAAGGTGCTGCGCTGGGGCGACGCCGAGGACGCCCGCCGGCTGATCCTCGAAGGCATCGAGCGCGCGAAGAAGAAGTGATAGGTCTCGTGTCCCGGACGCGGCGCGGCGTGTAACGCTGCGACGCAGAGCCGGGACCTATTGCGCCACATTGGGCCCCGGCTCTACAGCGCACCGCTGTCGCGCTGCGCTGCGTCCGGGGAGCGAGACGTTCGTGAAGGCTCAACATGCGCCGGACCCTCCGCATCATCCGCAACGTCCTGCTGCTCGCCATCGCGGCCGTCGTCATCCTCGCCGGCGTGCTGGCCTTCAACACCTTCAGCCACGGCTCGCGGCAGCTTCAGGTCGCGGCAATCCCGCGCGCCGAGGTCGACGCCCCAGCGGCGGCCAAACGTCTCGCCGAAGCGATCCGCTTCCGAACCATTTCCAGCTACGAAAAGCCCGACCAGCACGCCGACGCGCTGCGCGCCATGCGCGCGCATATCGAAAACAGCTTTCCGGCGTTTCATGCGGCGGCGAAGCGCGAGATCGTCGCCGGTTACAGCCTGCTCTACACCTGGGAGGGTACCGATCCGAAGGCGCCGGGCATCGCCTTGCTGGCGCATCAGGATGTCGTGCCGGTGGCGCCGGGCACCGAGCAGGACTGGCAGCAGCCGCCCTATGACGGCGTCATCGCCGACGGTTTCATCTGGGGCCGCGGCTCGTGGGACGACAAGGGCAACCTCTATTCGATGCTGGAGGCCGCTGAGGCCATGGCGAAAGCCGGCTTCCGGCCGAAACGCACGGTCTATTTCGCCTTCGGCCATGACGAGGAGACCGCCGGCACTGCCGGCGCCAAATCGATCGCGGCGCTGCTCGCCTCGCGCGGCGTCCACCTCGACTTCGTGATCGACGAGGGCCTGCTGATCACCGATGGCATCATGAAGGGCCTCGACAGACCGGCCGCGCTGATCGGCGTCGCCGAGAAGGGCTATGCCACGCTGGTGCTGAACGCCCGGGCGACGCCGGGACATTCGTCGATGCCGCCGCGCGATACCGCCATCGGCATGATGAGCGCGGCGCTGGCGCGGCTGGAGGATCATCGCCTGCCGATGCAGATCCGTTCCACGGTTGCCGAGATGTTCGACACGCTGGCGCCCGAGATGTCCAGCTTCAACCGCGTGGCGCTGTCGAACCTCTGGCTGTTCAGGCCGCTGTTGCTGCGCGAATTCGAAAAGAGCGGACCGACCGAGGCGATGGTGCGCACCACCACGGCGCTGACCATCTTCAATGCCGGCGACAAGGATAATGTCCTGCCCGGCAATGCCGAGGCTACCGTCAACTTCCGGCTGATCCCCGGCGACACCCAGGCGAGCGTGACCGATCACGTCCGCGAAACGATCCGCAACGATCGCATCTCGATCAAGCCGTTTCCCGGCAATACCGATCCGCCGCCGGTGACGGCGACCACGAGCCCATCCTTCCAGATGCTGGTCCGGACCATCCGCGAGGTCTATCCGGACGTGATCGTCGCTCCCGGCCTGATGGTCGCGGCCACCGACTCGCGCCACTATACCGGCGTGACCGACAAGATTTTCCGCTTCTCGCCGGTGCGCGCCAATGCGGAAGATTTGAAGCGCTTCCACGGTACCAACGAGCGCCTCCCGGTCGAGGGCTACGCCGACATGATCAGGTTCTATCGGCGGCTGATCGAGAACGCGGCGGGCTAGCTGTTTCCACCGTCATTGCGAGCGAAGCGAAGCAATCCATCTCACCGCAAGCAAAGTATGGATTGCTTCGTCGCTTTCGCTCCTCGCAATGACGGCGTGAGAGCGCTGGCCTAAACCCCCGGCTTCGGCAGCCCGTGAATCGCGCACGCGGCGCGCAGCGTGTTCACCAGCAGGCACGCCACTGTCATCTGCCCGACGCCGCCGGGCACCGGCGTGATCGCACCGGCCACTTCCGACACTTCCTTGAAGGCGACATCGCCGATCAGCCGCGTCTTGCCTTCGACGCCCGGCAGGCGGTTGATGCCGACGTCGATCACGGTGGCCCCCGGCTTGATCCAGCCGGCGCGTACCATTTCGGGCTTGCCGACGGCGGCATAGACCAGATCGGCGCGGGCGCAGAGCTGCGGCAGATCCTTTGAGCGGGAATGCGCGATCGTCACCGTCGCGTTCTCGTTGAGCAGCAACTGCACCAGCGGGCGGCCGACCAGGTTGGAACGGCCGATCACGATCGCGTTCATGCCTTCCAGCGAGGCATGCACGCTCTTGCTCAGGATGATGCAGCCGAGCGGCGTGCACGGCGACAGCGCAGCAAAACCGCCGGCCAGCCGTCCCGCGTTGTTGGGGTGCAGCCCATCGACGTCCTTGGCCGGATCGATCGCATTGATGACGGTCTCGGTATGGATCGATTTCGGCAGCGGCAGCTGCACCAGGATGCCATGCACGGCGGGATCGCGGTTCAGCTTCGCGATCAGCGCCAGCAAATCGTCCTGCGCGACATCCTCGGGCGATCTGTGCTCGAACGAGGCCATGCCGGCGGCCTGGGTCTGGGCGTGCTTGCTGCGGACATAGACCTCGCTGGCGGGATCGTGGCCGACCAGCACCACCGCAAGGCCCGGCGTGAGCTGATGCTCGCGCTTGACCTGCGCTACCTCTTCCGCGACGCGGGCGCGAAGATCCGCCGCAATGACCTTTCCGTCGATGATGCGTGCCGCCATCTCAATCCTTCGTTTTGCCTGCGCCGGCGGCGGTCGCCTTGCGGAGCGTCTCGCCGAGAATTTCGGGATCGCCGTCGACTGCGACCTGCTTCAGGCGCGAGGTCACGCCGGAAACAATCTTCACCCTCGCCTTCGGCACGCCAAGCGCCTTCGCCAGCAGTTCGGCCACTGCGCGGTTGGCCTCGCCGCCCTCGGCGATGGCACGGACGCGAACCTTGACTACGGAACGCCCGTTGGCGAGCGTTTCGATCCCGTCGATGTCGTCGCGCCCGCCGCGCGGCGTCACCCGCAACGCGATGCTGATGCCCCCGGTGGAATAGCGCCAAGGATCCATCGAGAGTCCATCAGCTACCGGCGCAATCAGATGACGTTCGGATAGATGTAGTAGGCAATCACCCGCTGGATGAACATGATGATCAGGATCAGGATGATCGGCGAAATGTCGAGGCCGCCGAGACTGGGCATGAAGCGGCGGATCGGTGCCAGCGCCGGCTCGGTGATCCGGTAGAGGAACTCGGCGACCGCCGCGACGAACTGGTTACGCGTGTTGACGACGTTGAAAGCGATCAGCCAGGACAGGATGGCCGAGGCGATCAGGAGCCAGACATAGAGGTCAAGGATGATGATGACGATGTCGAGGATGGCACGCATGTGGCGGGGGTGCTCGCGAGGAGGGATATTCAGCTAGATATCGGTTCATTCCCTCGCAAACAAGGGAAGTTCCCGGCAAAATGACGGCAAAATCAGCGCACTCAGCGTTCTTGACTTGGCCTTGGGCGGGACTGTAAATGGCGCCGATTGCAGGCCGCTTCGGGGCTCCCGGGGCGGTTCGCGATGGGGCCATAGCTCAGCTGGGAGAGCGCGTCGTTCGCAATGACGAGGTCGGCGGTTCGATCCCGCCTGGCTCCACCAGCCTTCGCAGGCTGCGCCTGCTTCGGCTGGGCAAGCCCTCTCGTAGCGAAGGCTGCCCCGCCAAAGCCCGCAGGGCGACGGCGGGCTGGTAGCCGCCACCGATCCCGCCCCCTCACTTCCCCGTAAACCGCGGCGGCCGTTTCTCCACGAAACTCGCCACCCCCTCCTTGAAGTCGCTGCCCTTCAGCGCGACCTGCATTTCCCGGTTGGCGTCGATGGTGGCCTCGGCCAGCGTCTGGAACGGCACGTCGTAAAGCTGCCGCTTGATGACCGAAATCGCGCTCGGCGAGACGAAATCGGCGAGATCGCGCGCGTAGGCGTAGGTCTCCTCGCGCAGGCGCTCCGGCGCGTAGAGGCGGTTGACCAGCCCGATCCGCAACGCTTCCTCGCTCGAGACCCGTCGCGCCGACATCAGCAAATCCAGCGCATTGGCGTGGCCGACGATCCGCGGCAGCATCCAGCTGATGCCGTGCTCGGCGATCAGCCCGCGGCGCGCAAACGCTGTGGTGAAGACCGTATTGTCCGCGGCGAAGCGCAGGTCGCAATAGAGCGCATGGACGAGGCCGATGCCGGCGGTGGCGCCGTTCAGCATGCCGATCACCGGCTTTGGAATCGCCGGATAATAGGCGTAGCGGGTCTGCCAGTCGGCGCGCCTGTTCATGTCAAAGGCCGGGTTGTTTTCGCCGCGCCGGATTTCGCTGGGATCGATCGCCTGCAGCGCCTCCATGTCGGCGCCGGCACAGAACGCTCGCCCCGCGCCGGTCAGCACGATGACGCGGACGCTGTCATCGCTGGCGGACGCCTCCATCGCACGGCGCACATCGCGCTCCATCGTCGCGGTCCACGCGTTCATGCGGTCGGGACGGTTGAGCGTGATGGTCGCGATCTTGTCGCTCACCTCATAGAGAATATGCTGATAGGTCACGGCTGATCTCCCTGTCGCCCGTTCGGAACCGCAGGCTCGGGAGAAACACTAGCACATCGACAGATTTTGAAAGACGCTCGGAGGCGTGGAGAAATTCCGCGTGGCGGCTATTCCGCCGCCTCCAAGAGAACTGCGCGCGGCGTGCGCGCGAGCCAGCCCGTGATGAAATTCTTCAGCCAGGCCCGCTCGGTCACGTCGTGCACCGCGCGTCCTTCGAAGTGCAGATGACGCGGCTGGGCGCCCGGCGAGTCCATCCGCACGCATCCGCGCGTGGTCCAGCGATGCATCATCGCGTAGGTGACATCAGGATGAAACTGCAGGCCGAACGCATGGCCTGATTGAAACGCCTGCACCGGAAAGTCGTCGCCTTCCGCCAGCAGTTCGGCGCCGTGAGGCAGTTGAAAGCCTTCGCCGTGCCAGTGATAGACGCGCTCAGGCCAGTCGGCGCAGAGCGCGTGACCGGCGGATGTCGGGCGGATCGGATAGTAGCCGACTTCGACGCGCCCTTCACGATGCGGCGCGACCTCCGCGCCCAATTGCCTGGCAAGCATCTGCGCGCCGAGGCAGATGCCGAGGAACGGCCGCTGCTCGCGCAGGGGGATTTCGATCCAGTCGATCTCGCGGCGAACATAGTCGTCGGGATCGTTCGCGCTCATCGGACCGCCGAAGATGACCGCGCCGGCGTGGTGATCCAGCGTTTCCGGCAGGGCATCGCCGAACCGGGGACGCCTGATGTCGAGGGGATGACCGAGCGCGCGCAGGGCATTGCCGACCCGGCCGGGCGTCGAGGTCTCCTGGTGCAGGACGATCAGGACCGGCCGGAGCGCGGCCGAGGTGGTTCGGCCCGGAAAGGGCAGCACGTTTTCGTGACCACTGTTCGACCAAGGCGACATCGGCGCTACCAAGGACATCGAAATGAAAACCATAACCAAGTGATTCTTAATTTCGCGTGAGTTCACGCACACAGGCAAAAATGCAAACGCCGGGCCAGATGCGGCCGGCGCGTTACCGCGGCGCAAACGCACCGCGCTTGCCGGAAAAGTGCGGGATTTTCAGCGCTGGCGGAGCTGGAGCCGGCCGACGGCTCCCAGAATGAAGGAGCGCGGAAACAGCCTGAGCAGGAATGGCACAATCTTGATGCCGAGGCCGGGCATCACTGCCCGTTTGTTAGCCATGAATCCGCGATAGGCCTGCTGCGCGACGTCGGCCGGCAGGACCTTGAGAACCACCGAATCGAACCCGGGCCTGAAGCCTGCGCGGGCCTGGAATTCCGACGGCACCGGACCGGGACACAGCACCGTCACGCGTACGCCGTGCGGCGCGAGCTCCGCGCGCATCGCTTCCGTGAACGACAGCACATAGGCCTTGGTGGCGTAGTATACCGCCATGCCGGGACCCGGCAGAAAGCCCGCGATCGAGCCGACATTGAGTATGCCACCGCGATTGCGGATCAACTGATCGGAGAAGCGCAGCGACAGGTCCGTCAGCGCGCGGATGTTGACCGCGATCATGTCGAGCTGGTCGGCGCGGTCGCGCTGCACCGCCTTGCCGAACAGGCCGAAGCCCGCATTGTTGACGACGTGCTCGACTTCCACATCGGCGGCCGCCAGCGCTTCGGCGATCCTGTCGCCGCAGTCCGAATTGACGAGGTCGCAGGGAATGACGATCGGCGCCTTGCCGCCGGCAGCCTCAATTTCAGCAGCCAGCGCCGTCAGGCGATCGGCACGCCGCGCGACCAGCGCCAGACGATGGCCGTGCGAAGCGAATACGCGCGCCAGTTCGGTCCCAATTCCCGCGGATGCCCCGGTAATCAGCGTCACGCGCTCGGTCACGGTCGGATGCTCTTGAATGGATTGCAAATATGCCGCCAGCGCGCAGACGAGAGCATAGGGGCGCCGTGTGACGCAAGCCACGCGCATGGCATACGCCCCATGCGCGGTTCCGGCCTCGGCGATTGAAGTCCAATGTTTTCAGGATCATCGCCGCGTCGCCGCGCCGATAGGGACGCAGATTAAAGTTTCGTCATCTAGCCCTGTGCAATCGATGGGTGTGGGCGACAATCACGTCGCCGCGTCGGCCGTTTTCGAAACGTCCCTCGACGGAGTCAATTGCGCGGAAGCCTTGTGCTTGAGCTCGATTCGGTCGCGCGAGGAAATGCCGAGCAGATCGGCGGCACGCCACACCACGTTGTCCTCGAATTCGCTGACCTGGCCGTCGGCATAGACCAGCTCCCACATCATCCCGATGATGCGCAGCCGCCCCTCCTCGTTCACCGAGCGCATGATGACGCTGGTGAAATGATAGA
>OEIU01000851.1_pt1 | contig 23937 bp, 24 predicted proteins | sample 1539221 | NCBI WGS metagenome assembly OEIU01 (sample SAMN03792071, study PRJEB22550) | activated sludge metagenome | feature: wastewater treatment plant; material: activated sludge; isolation source: Wastewater treatment plant of a petroleum refinery complex | place: Argentina: Zarate | collected...
TAAGGGGAAGGTCTGCAAAACCTTTATTCGTCGGTTCGAATCCGACCGGCGCCTCTGATAAGCTTGATTTCTTAATAAAGTCAAGCTTTTTTTATTTAGTTGAATTTCCGGATTTTATATAAGATTGATTCTTTAAATTCAATTTATTCCAGTCACTTCTTAAAGTTATCATACTTCGATTCTCATTAAAAGGTTTCTTTTGTCCCCTTTTGTTACAAAACTTTTTATGATCCAAAATTGAGAACCAGATTTATAATTTATATTTAAAGATTGGTTGTATTTATTCAATTCTTTTGGCATAAGACTGGCAATTAGATTTGCCTAAATAATAATTTTCTTGTGCCATGAAAATCATCTCAATTATAATACTATTTACATTAGCGTTATTACTTCAGTTTACATCTTTTGCTCAGCAGCAGAGTGATACTTCAAAAGTTCTTGTAACTTTCAGTGAGCCAATGTCACACGAAGGTATTTTTGATATAAATAATTATCATATATACAAAGAAGATTCAACTCTTGTAAAGATCTATAAAGTTGGTGTAGCAAAGGGTGACAGCGTAGTTGTTTTATTTACTGAAAAGCAAACACCAAAAGCATCTTATAAACTGATCATAAGTAATCTTAAAGATAAATCCGGTAATATTATTAGTTCAAACCGTAAAATGGCAAATTATTAGCATCATATTTTCCACATTTTTGCTCTCCCATATTCAACATCAATAGAAAAGAAAATATTTTTCATTATTTTTCTTGTAAATAACAAAAAAACTTAAATGGAATATTTTTTAAGCTCATTAATTGGTTATATGTTAGGATCAATTCCTACAGCATTTTTAGTTTTAAAGAAATCAAAAGGAATTGATATTACAAATGTTGGCTCTGGCAATGTAGGCGCAATGAACTCTTATGAAGTTACCAACTCAAAATATATCGGTTTATTAGTTTTCGCAATTGATTTCATAAAAGGTATTCTACCCGTTTTGTTTACACGTCTTATTTTTAATGAAGTATTTATTTATTCAGCTTTAGCATTATTGTTTGCAATTTTTAGCCACTGTTTTAATCCCTGGATTAATTTTAAGGGAGGCAGAGGTTTAGCAACTGCTGCTGGTGGATCAATTTTTTTATTTCCATACTTATTATTTGTATGGATAATTTTATGGATATTAGTTTATCTTTTAAAAAAAGATATTTTAATTGCAAATATTTTTGCAACCGTTCTTTCACTTTTATTGATTTTTTTAACCGAAAGATTAGCTATAAACTATGTTTTTCCTGCACCTGCTTCTTCCGGTGAGCTGATGCTTTTATCAGCAGGTGGCTTACTGATTATTTTTATTAAGCATATAGAACCTTTAAAAGAAATAATTTCAAAAAAAAGAGAAGTAAAAAATGATAACACGTAAAACTTTTATCCTTACAATCTTTGCTCTTAGTGCCGTCTTTGCGGCATCATTTTTATATTTAAATTCAAAATTTAGTTCCCCACTATTTAGTAGTGGAGATCCAAAAAATCTTTCTCTAACCTCATTACAAACTGCACAACAATTACAGGATGAAATAAGTAATTCCCGTAAAAATATAATAACCGAAACGGTGCAAAAAGTCAGTCCATCAATTGTTGGAATAAATGTTACTGAAATACGTAAGTACAATGATCCATTCAGTTCATTTTTTGATGATCCGTTTTTTAGACAGTTTTTTGGCAATCGTGGCAGTTATAATCAAAAAGTACAGGGATTAGGTTCGGGATATATTATTTCCCCTGATGGTTACATAGTTACAAATGATCATGTTGCCGGTAATGCTAGTGAAATTACGGTTACTATGACAGATGGAACTCATCACGAAGCAAAACTAATTGGCTCGGATCCGGTTTCTGATATTTGTTTATTAAAAATTGATGGTGATAATTTACCTTATGTAGAGCTTGGCAATTCTGATGATGTGATTATTGGTGAATGGGTAATCGCACTTGGTAATCCTTTTGGCTTGTTTGAACTAAACGACAAACCAACTGTTACTGTTGGCGTTATTAGCGCAACAGGAATGAATCTCGAACCAATTAACGATCGGTATTATTTAAATATGATCCAGACTGATGCTGCAATAAATGCTGGTAATAGTGGTGGAGCTTTAGTAAACTCTATAGGACAGGTTATCGGCATGAACACACTCATTTATACTGCCGGAGGTGTGCAGGGAAATATTGGACTCGGGTTTGCCATCCCAGTTAATAAAATTAAAAGAATCGTTACAGAACTAAAGCAAAGCGGCAAGATTGATCGCGATTTTCAAATTGGAATGAGTATTCAATCAATTGATTCCGGTATAGCAAATTATTATAATTTAAAGAGCAGTAAAGGTGTTATTGTAACTAAAATTGTTCCTAACACACCTGCAGATCTTGCCGGATTAAAACCCGGAGATATAATTACTGAAATTGAAGGTTATAAAATCAATGATGAAAAAACTATTTTTGGTGTGTTCCAGGAATTTAGAACCGGGCAAGAAATAACAGTAAAAATTGTAAGAGATAATTCAGAACTATTTCGCAAAATGAAATTGAAGAGAAACAATGATTGACAGATATACATTACCCGAAATGGGTAAGATTTGGGAAGATAAATTTAAATTTGAAACTTGGTTAAGAATTGAAATTCTTGCCTGTGAAGCTCGCGCTCAAATGGGGGAAATTCCAATGTCTGATGTTGATATTATAAAGAGCAAAGCAAATTTTGATATAAAAAGAATTCTGGAAATTGAAGAAACTACTAAGCACGATGTAATTGCATTCCTTACTAATGTTGCAGAATACGTAGGACCTGAATCAAGGCATATACATTATGGAATGACTTCCTCTGATATTTTAGATACTACCCTTTCTTTTCAGATGAAATCTGCGGGTGAAATTTTACTTAAAAGATTATTTGCTTTGAAAGACACTTTGAAGCAAAGGGCAATTGAACATAAAAATACAATTTGTGTCGGCAGATCTCACGGCATACATGCTGAACCAACTTCGATGGGATTAAAGTTTGCTTTGTGGTATGAGGAAACAAAAAGAAATATTGTCCGTTTACAAAAAGCTATTGAAGTAATTAGTGTTGGGCAAATTTCAGGTGCCGTTGGTACATTTGAGCATCTATCTCCTTCTGTTGAAGAATATGTATGTAAAAAAATGGGCTTAGCACCTGCGCCTGTTTCTACTCAGGTAATTCAGCGGGATAGACACGCCGAATTTTTAACTACACTTGGAATCATTGGAGCCACTTTAGAAAAGATATCTATTGAAATAAGACATTTGCAACGCACTGAAGTTTTGGAAGCTGAAGAATATTTTTCAAAAGGGCAAAAAGGGTCATCTGCAATGCCTCATAAACGCAATCCAATCATTAGTGAACGTATTACTGGCTTAGCTCGTGTATTGCGTGCTAATTCTATCGCGGCTATGGAGAATGTTGCTTTATGGCATGAAAGAGATATCTCACATTCATCAGTTGAAAGAATAATTGTGCCTGATAGTTGTATTGCGCTTGATTATATGCTCGATCTGATGGTTAAACTTATATCAAAATTAATTATCTATCCTGATAATATGATTAGGAATCTTAATCTAACCAGAGGATTAGTTTTCTCTCAAGCAGTATTGCTAAAATTGGTTAATAAGGGAATAACACGTGAGGAAGCTTATAGAATCGTGCAAACTTCTGCAATGAAAGTTTGGGGTGATGAAAAACTAAATCTAAAAGATGAATTATTAAAATCTGATGAAGTTAAAAAGTACTTAACTGAAAAAGATTTAGATGATGTATTTAACAATAAACAAATGCTTAAGAATGTAGAATTTATTTTTAATCGCACAGTTTTGAAAGAGGACTAATTATGGAAAAAGTTATTAAAATTTTTGCAATAATATTTTTATTAAGTTTTTATTTTTTACAATCTTGTGGGGGCAATGCAGAAAATCTGAATGTAGGCAATGCAGCGCCTAACTTTACACTTGAAGATGCTTTTGGTAACAAATACTCACTTTCTGATTATAGAGGAAAAAATCCTGTTGTGGTTTATTTTTATCCGAAAGCCGGAACGCCTGGCTGCACGACGGAAGCTTGCGGAATCAGAGATAATTTTGAAAAATTTAAAGAAAATGGAATTATAGTTTTAGGAATCAGTGTTGATTCGAAAGAATCTATAAAAGATTTCATCAGTGATGAAAATTTAAATTTCCCACTTCTTTCTGATGAATCAAAAAATGTTTGCAAAGCTTATGGCGTATTAAATAATATTGGATTAGCTTCCCGCATCACATTTATTATTGATAAAAATGGGAACATCGCTAATATAATTCGGGATGTAGATGTTTCAACTCACGCAGACGACGTTTTCAATTTAGCAGTTAAGTTAAAATAAAATATTTATTCTTCACGTTTTTTATTAAACAATTTATAAAAACCATAACCGGCAATTCCTAAACCGATAAGTCCGCCGGTGGTTTTTAACACTTTGGAATTAGCTAACTTTTCTAAACTCATTCCACCACCAACTTGTTTCATTTCTTCATTCGCATATAGCGAATTCATAAACTCAACTCTATCTTTAACTGATTTGAATGCGATTATTAATTTTGCTGAATCACTTAGCGGGTTAAATTGCACAGCACATTTATCGGGTTCATTTTCTTCGATATCTTCTAATAATTCAAATTCCCATTTGCCTCTGAAGATCGAATAATTAACTGTACTTCTTGATTCCCTTGAATAAAGCGGATCATTAAAAACAAGAATTTTTTTGCCATCTTTTTCGACATATTCTATCTTATCTTTATTCTCAATTCCATCTTCAATCTCTGCAAAAATATCTTCTACAGAAGCACTTAATGGATCTGAATACTGAGATTTTCTTTTTAAAATTTCTCTAGACTTTGCCATAACTCTCATCTCTATAATATTATTTTTAACCTATCAAAATTTATAAATTTTTTAGACCATTTCTATTAACAATCTTTAATTTTGTTACGGAACACAAGTGATTTTCAGAGCGTCTTATTAGCTTGAATTATGTAAAATTAAAACGTATTTAACTCCATAAAATTATAATTATTTTTCAGTTATGATTAAAAGAAAGTTTAGAATGATCGAAATCTTAAATAAAATCTCAGTCAAAATATTATTAGTTCTTATTTTATTCGTTTCAAATAATTTTATTGTATCAAGTTCACTTGCCCAAATTAATAATAATGCCGTAACTGATACTATAAAAGTAATAGAGCCAATGGAATATCACACATTTGAAGATCAACTTATCACTTCAATACTATCAAGATATCACTACAAAACTTTTGATTTAAATGATTCACTTTCGCAGGTAATCTTTAACAGATACATCAACGTTTTGGATAACGGCAAAAATTACTTTTTAAATTCCGATATAAAATCTTTTGATACACAAAAATTTAATCTTGATGATTATTTAATTAAAGGTGATGTTCAGTTTTATTATGATGTTTTTAACGTTTACTTAAAACGACTAAATCAAAGAGCCAGATTTGTTGATTCTTTATTGAATCAAGAATTTGATTATTCGATTGATGAAAATTTTGAATATAACAGAGACAAAGCTGCATGGGCAAAAGATGAAAATGAGTTAAATGAAATCTGGAGGAAAAGATTAAAAAATGATGCTTTAACTTATAAGCTAAATGGTAAGGATTGGACTTTCATTCAGAAAACTTTAAAGAAACGTTATAAAAATTTAGCTCAATTTCTCAATCAGTATAATTCTGAAGATGTTTTTCAGTTAGCGATGAATTCTTTTACTGAATCAATTGATCCTCACACAAATTATTTTTCGCCGGAAACCTCAGATAATTTTAAAATTGATATGAGTCTTTCTCTTGAAGGTATTGGGGCACGGCTACAAACTGAAGATGATTACACAAAAATTGTTGAAGTTATTCCTGGCGGACCCGCAGCAAAAAGTAAGTTATTGAATGCTGATGATAAGATTGTTGGAGTTGCACAAAATGATGACGGTGATTTTGAGGATGTAGTAGGATGGAGAATTAATGATGTAGTAAAACTAATCAGAGGTCCTAAAGGTACTACTGTAAGACTGCAAATCATTCCGGCTGGAAGTGATTTAAATACAAAGCCAAAAGAAATTACACTCGTTAGAGATAAAGTAAAATTAGAAGAACAAGCTGCAAAAAGCAGCGTGTTAGAAATAATAAATGATAATAAACCATTTAGAATAGGTGTGATAGATGTTCCCAAATTCTATAATGATTTTGAAGGTCAGAAAAACGGCGATGGGAATTATAAAAGCACAACAAAAGATGTAAAATTAATCTTGGATTCTCTGAAAAATAAAAAAGTTGATGGCGTTATTATCGACCTGCGTGATGATGGTGGTGGTTCTTTGCAAGAAGCGATTGATCTTACGGGATTATTCATAAAAGATGGTCCGGTGGTTCAGGTTAAAAATTCTGACGGTAATATTGATGTTGCAACCGATCCTGATCCTGGGATTGTTTATGACGGACCTTTAGCTGTGCTAGTTAACAGATTCAGTGCATCAGCTTCAGAAATCTTTTCTGCGGCAATTCAGGATTATGGCAGGGGTTTGATAATCGGTGAACAAACTTATGGCAAAGGAACAGTTCAAAATCTTATTGATCTTAATCGCCTCTCATCTAAAAAGAATAAGGATTTGGGTCAGGTTAAAATAACTATAGCAAAGTACTATAGAATAAACGGTGGAAGCACTCAACATTTAGGAGTAGTTCCCGATATCTCATTTCCATCATTTGTTGATCCATCTGAGTTCGGCGAAAGTTCCGAGCCAAGCGCTTTACCATGGGATGAAATTAAATCAGCAAAATTCAATCGTTATGGTGATCTTTCTAAAATTATTCCTATTCTAAAACAAAAACACTTAGAAAGAATAACTAATAATCAGGATTTTGATTATCTGCTTGAAGATATAAAAATCTATAAAGAAAATAAGAATAAGACTTCCATTTCTCTCAATGAAGTGATTAGAAAAAAAGAAAAAGATGAAGAAGAACAGAAAAAATTTGAAAGAGAGAATGAGAGGCGCAAATCAGTTGGTTTAGATTTACTTGATGAAGAAGTTCCGGAGGTCAAATCAGATAAAAAGGATTTTTTGCTCGATGAAACAGCAAAAATTATTTCTGATTACATAATGCTTACGGTTGGTTAAATATATGGTGTTAAACCATTAATTGCTTCTAATAATTTAGTTTCAACAATTGGCAGAATTGTTTCGTTAAAGGGAAAATCTAAATCTGTTTTACAGATGTAGATCATCGGATCATATATTAACTGATTGCTTTTTATAAATTGGCTCATCAGTTTCTCCGGTGTTTCTTCCACAAGATCAAATGGTATTGAACGTAACATATCTAAATCTAAATATTCAACCGGCTCATCAACAGTCCAGGTGATTGAAAGTTCATACAAATAAATTTTGTAAACTCTTTTTTTATTATCGGGAACTATTAAATAACCTTTACCTCTATACTTATCGGTTTCACTTATTGGTAATACATCAATCCCATCGTAAACAAATTGTTTTAATATATAAGCTTCATATAAAAAATCATTATTTACTTCAATCGCCCATTTAACAAAGCTTATTAGTTTTTCTAACTGTGAACTTATTTGATGTGCCTTTTCAAGTACAACCAGTTGATCATTTATAAAAGCACCTCTCACTTCCCTATCAAGCCAACCTTTTGATTCAATATTCTCATTCAGGATATCTTTAAATTTTTCTTGTAACTGAATTGAATAATCGAGCACTGGATGAAGTTTATTTTTATATAATTCTGTTTTCCAGCTTTGAAGAGTTTTCAAAAAAGTATAATAGTTGGTTTCCCAATCTGAGCCGCAAGATGTTATTTTGGATATATCTAAGTTCATATAAATCATTTTTTTTGTCTGGATTTATTTTATATCGAACTAAATGCCAAACATTTTATTGTTGTGTGGTTAATTGTCATTACTTCGTTTGCAACGAAATAGTTGGAAAGAATAAAATAAATAGAGTTATTTTTTAATCGGAAAAAAATGCAGGTAATTTTTTCGTAGATAATGTAGACTAAAAAAATAAAGGGAGGTAAAATTTTACATCTTACTTCCCTTTTTTTACATCATAAATCGATTGAACTAAATATCAAACTTAATCCCTTGTGCCAAAGGAAGAGTTGTTCCATAGTTAATTGTATTAGTTTGTCTTCTCATATAAGTTTTCCAGGCATCAGATCCGGATTCTCTTCCGCCGCCTGTTTCCTTCTCGCCACCAAAAGCACCACCAATCTCTGCTCCTGAAGTTCCAATATTAACATTTGCAATACCACAATCAGAACCTTCAGCCGATAAAAAGATTTCAGCTTCGCGCAAATTATTTGTAAAGATTGAAGATGATAATCCTTGCACAACTCCATTCTGTAATGCAATTGCATTTGTAACATCACCGGAATATTTAATCAAATAAAGTATTGGTGCAAATGTTTCTTCCTGCACAATATGATAATGATTTTCCGCTTCTACAATCGCCGGTACAACATATAAACCTGATTTATATTGTTCACCTTGCAAAACATCACCACCATACACAATTTTACCACCCTCTTCAACTGCACGTTTTAATGCATTGGTAAAATCATTTACTGCACTTTTATCAATTAGCGGACCTACATGGTTTTTGGCATCTAAAGGATTTCCAATTTTTAATCCTTTATAAGCTGTAACCAAAGCTTCTTTAACTTTATTAAAAATAGATTCGTGCACAATTAATCTTCTTGTAGTTGTACATCTCTGTCCGGCAGTGCCAACAGCACCAAAAACAACTGCTGGCAAAGCAAGTTTTAAATCGGCGTCTGGTGTCATAATTATTGCGTTATTTCCGCCAAGCTCCAGAATTGCTCTACCAAATCTTTTTGCAATTACTTCCGCGGCATGCCTACCGACGCTTGTTGAACCTGTAACTGAAATAAGCGGGAGTCTTTTATCACTGATAATTTTCTCTCCAATTGTGGATCCCTTTCCGATTACTAATGAAAATATTCCTTCCGGCAAATTATTTTCAATTAAAACTTCTTTAACAATATTTTGGCAAGCGATTGCTGATAATGGCACTTTAGAAGATGGCTTCCAGATATTTACATCACCGCAAACAGCTGCTAACATTGCATTCCATGACCAAACAGCAACGGGAAAATTAAATGCAGAGATTGTACAAACAATCCCTAATGGATGATACTGATCATACATTCTATGTTTGGGTCTTTCAGATTGCATTGTAAATCCATATAGCTGTCTCGATTGACCAACTGCAAAATCACAAATGTCAATCATCTCTTGAACTTCACCCAAACCTTCCTGCAAAGATTTACCCATCTCAAATGAAACTAATGTTCCTAAATCCTGTTTATAATGGCGGAGTTTATTTCCAATCTGGCGGACGATCTCACCTCTCTTTGGTGCAGGAACAGTTCGCCAATATTTAAATGCTTCTTCCGCAGTTTTCATCAGATTTTCAAAATCATCTTCTGATGCTTGATATACAGATGCGATAAACTCACCTGTGGCAGGTGAATAAATTTTTAATTCACCCTGATTAGTAGTTTCATTCCATTTTGTACCTGTTGAAGATCCAAAATTCTTTTCTTTAATACCTAAATTTTTTAAGAAATCCATTTCGTAACTCCTTATAAGTTGATTATTTAATTTTATTAATGATCGATGCTAAAGTTATTTCTGACATTTTATTTTCAATTTCAACTTGAATTTCTGAAAATAAATCGAGAAAAAAAGTATTTATTTTTTCTGATGATAAAGTGCCTTTTGATTTTGTGCTATTAACATCAAGATAAAAAGCTTTTCTATCTTCGATAGCGCAGTAAATTTCCTGTAAATGAATTTCATTGGGATCTTTATTTAATGAAAAACCACCAAGCGCTCCACTATCACTTTTTACAATTCCATATTTGCCAAGCTTTGATAAAAGCATTCTTATTTTTGAAGCATTAACTCCAATTTGTTCTGCAATCTCTGCACTGTTTTTTGGCTTATTGCTTAGGGCAAGATAACATAAAGCTTTTACTGAAGTTGATAATTTTGTTGATGCTGACATAAAATTTATAATTGTTACGGTAAGTGTAACACATTTTTGTAAATTAGTCAAGATGATCTGAGATTTTATAAGATAAAACCGAAAAGTTTTACTGAATAAAAAGTAAATTCTTTCATAAATATCATTTACTGCTTGGTTTATAAGCATATAGTATAAAAAAAGTCTGGAATAATTATTGTTCAAAGCTTATATTGCAATTAAGAAAAATTGATTTATGAAAAACAACTACAATCAAATATTTAATTCATCTCCTTACCGAAGCTACTTCATATCTAGCTGGGAAAATGTATTCTAATTTCCACTCCATTTTAATTTTTTAATTAACAATTTTCCTAATTCTTATCATACAAAGGAGTGGATATGAATTCAATATTAGCAGAAGATAAAAACTTATCATTAAAATTAAGACCTGCAATTAAACCTGAAAAAGTTCACGAAACTATTTCTAAATATATGCTTGCAGACGGCTTCAAAATCGTACTTGATCTTGAAAATAGTAAAGGCACAACTTTAGTTGATGAAATTACAGGTGATGAATACCACGACTTCTTTACCTTTTTTGCATCATCTCCACTTGGAATGAATCATCCTTACCTTCATTCAGAAGAAGTAAAAAATATTTTAGCAAACGTTGCCGTAAATAAACCATCTAATTCGGATATCTATACAACCTATATGGCTGATTTTGTAGATACTTTTGCACGTATAGCAAAGCCAGATTATATGAAATATCTTTTCTTCATTTCCGGCGGCGCCCTGGCAGTTGAAAATGGTTTGAAAGTTGCCTTTGATTGGAAAGTACGCAAGAATTTTCTTAAGGGATACAAAGAAGAAAAAGGACAGAAAGTAATCCACTTCAAAGAAGCATTTCATGGCCGAAGCGGCTACACAATGTCTTTAACAAATACAGATCCAACAAAAGTTAAGTATTTCCCAAAGTTTGATTGGCCAAGGATTACAAATCCAAAAGTTAAATTCCCGATTGAAAATTATCTTGAAGAAATAATTAAAATTGAAAATCAGGCGATTGAAGAAATATATGCAGCAATAAAAAATAATCCGGATGACATTGCGGTTATTATCATTGAACCAATCCAGGGTGAAGGCGGAGATAATTTTTTCCGCAAAGAATTTTTTATTAAGCTTAGAGAAATTGCTGATGAACATGAAATCCTTTTAATGTTTGATGAAGTTCAGACCGGTTTTGGATTGACTGGAAAATTTTGGGCTTCAGATTATTTTGTTAAACCGGATATAATTGCTTTTGGTAAGAAAGCTCAGGTTTGTGGTATTATGGTTTCTGATAGAATTGATGATATTGCGGATCATTGCTTTAAAGTATCAAGCAGAATAAACTCTACCTGGGGCGCAGATTTAACTGATATGGTTCGATCTAAATTTATACTTGATGTTATACATTCAGAAAACCTTGTTGAAAATGCAAAAAGAGTTGGAGAATATTTGAAAACAGAACTGCTTAAACTGCAGAATGAATTTCCTACTCTTATCAGTAACGCGAGAGGATTAGGATTGATGTGCTCTTTTGATTTTGAAAGCACAGCGATGAGAGATCGCTTTAAAGAAATAGCATTTGAACAAAAACTGATTATTTTAGGTTGTGGAGTAAAAACTATTCGATTCAGACCTGCTTTAAATATTACAGAAAGTGAAATCGATAAGGGCTTGAATATTATTAAAAAAGTTCTGAAGTTAATGTCGTCCAATAACTAAAATATATATTAACTACTTGCACGGTGCGGCTCCTTTGTTGGAGCCGTAACTGTTTTAAACTATTTTTATGTATGAAACTTTATATCGTTAGCACACCAATAGGGAATTTAAAGGATATTACACTTCGTGCAATTGAAACACTGAATGAAGTTGATTTTATTTTGTGTGAGGACACGCGCACTTCAGGAAATCTTTTAAATCATTTAAGTATTAAGAAAGAATTAATTTCCTTAAATGCTTTTAATGAAAATAGTAAAATTGAAAATATTGTTAGTAGAATTTTATCAAATCAAACTGCTGCATTAATTTCTGATGCAGGAACGCCTTTAATTTCCGATCCCGGTGTTAGACTTGTTTCTGCTTGCATCGAAAGAGGAATCAATATTATTCCAATACCGGGCCCATCGGCTTTAATTGCTGCATTAAGTATGAGCGGGTTGCCGACTGATTCTTTTGTGTTCGAAGGATTTATTCCGCAAAAAAAAGGAAGACAAACAAAGCTAAAAGAATTAGCAAAGGAAGAACGCACTATAATTATTTATGAATCTATGTATAGAATAGAAAAGTTGTTGAATGAATTAAATGAGTATTTGCCCGATCGCTTTGTTGTTGTGTGCCGTGAAATTACAAAAAAGTTTGAAGAAACCTGGCGCGGATTTCCTAAAGATATTCTTGAATCGTTGCCTGAAAAAATATCCAAAGGTGAGTTTGTTATTGTGATAGCTCCAATGAATTGGAAAGTTAAAAATTCAGTTTAAACTTTAGTTGATGAATAAGTTGAAAAAATTATTCTTCACTATCATACTTTTCTATAGATCGAACATCGTAAGGTTTTAATTTTTCTCTACCATTTAAGAAAGTTAATTCTATTATAAAAGAGATCTGAACCACTTCCCCGCCGAGTTTTTCAATTAGTTGGCAAACCGCATTCATTGTTCCACCAGTAGCTAGTAAATCATCATGTAAAAGAACTTTATCTCCGGGTTGTATAGCATCTTTATGTATTTCAAGTTTGTCTTCACCGTATTCAAGTGAATAAGAAACTGTAACCTTTTCCGCAGGCAATTTACCTGGTTTTCTTACCGGGATAAAACCGCAACCAAGTTTATGTGCAAGAACTGAACCGAAAATAAATCCACGGGATTCTATGCCAACTACTTTATTAATATTTAATCCTTTTGTAAAACTTAGCAGTTGTTCGATTGTATAATCAAATGCTTCATGATTTTTTAGAAGAGTTGTGATATCCCTGAACATAATTCCCTGTTTAGGGAAATCTTTTACATTTCTTATATATGATTTTAAATCCATTCATTTATCCTTACTTAGAAAAGATTGTATCCCTTTATTAAAATCCTCGGTTGAGCGACTGATAACATTTAGATTTATGCAGTGATCAACTGCATCACGCACAGAAAGATTAGCAATATTATCAATCATTTTTTTTGTCATTTTCATACTTGTCGCAGAGTTCTTATTAAGCTTTTCGGCAAGATTTATTGATTCAGCGAAAACATCTTCTGCTAAATAATTAGCCAGCCCGATTTCATAGGCACGGTTACCAGTTATCAGATCGCCTTCCAGTAATAATTGTTTAGCCAAACCTTCCCCAATTTTTCTTATCAAAAATATCGAAACAATTGCCGGTATAAATCCAATTTTAACCTCAGTATATCCAAACTTGCTCTTATCTGGATTTGCAATTATAAAATCACAGACAGAAGCAAGACCGCATCCACCCGCAATAGCAGACCCATTAACAGCCGCTATCGTTGGTTTTGGGAATTCATAAATCATTAAAAATAATTCAGCTAATGATTTTGAATCCTCATAGTTCTCGCTTGAAGAATTATTAGAAATATTTTTCAAATATTCTAAATCCGCACCGGCACAAAAAGTATTACCTTCACCTGTAATGATTAGTGATTTTACCAAATCATTTTTTTTGTATTCAATTATTTTGCTTTTTAATTGTTCAATTAAAAAAGGATGAAGAGCATTCCGTTTTTCCGGACGATTAAGAGTGAGAATTGCAGTGTTATTTTTTATTTCTGATTTAATCATTTGTACTATTTAGTCTAATTTGCTCTTTAATATTGCCACGAGCTTTACAGGATGTGTTAAAATTGCGTTTGTCATTTCGACCGAAGGGAGAAATCTGATAATTCGTTTAGATTTCTCAGTCGAGGACCTGTCTGCCGACAGGCAGGCTCCTTCGAAATGACTTTTATCGAATAATTACACAGACTCTTTAGGTCGTGGGTTACAAAATAATATATCATAATGGCTTTGGCCAAACAAACAATATTCTTTTGGCTAAGCAATTCTTCAATTAAAAAATTACAATCAATATCAGTTACCAAAATATTTTAGTATCAAACTCATTTGAATATAAACTGAAAAGAAGGCAAACAATATTCCTGCAACAACTTGAGAAGCTGTATGGCATTTCAATTCAATTCTTGACCAGCCAACAATTAATACAAATGGTAATATTACAAACCCTATCCATCCAAAAGCAAAAGTAACAGCAGCAAACGGTCCAGCAGCTCCCATTGCGTGTGCACTAATCTTCCAGTATTTATTTATAAAAATTGTTATTAATGTATTTGAAATATAACAAATCCAAAATGCTATTGAAATAATGTTTAACCCGAAGTTTATCATTAGCACCAACCCAATCAGGTAAAATAGAATTGCGATAAGAAATGGAAATGTTCGTTCTTCTTTTATAGATGCATCCTGATCAATAATTTTGCCTTTTTTTCTAAGCAATAAAAAAAGAGCAATAGGTGCCAAAAAACCAAAGATAAATGCGATTAAAATTGTTTCTATACTTTTACTTAGATCTGATTCCAAAGTAAAAGCAAATATCGAATAAATAATTATTGTAAATGCCGGTGGAACAAAAAGCGTGGAAATTATTCTTGCAAATTTATGTGGAAAATTTGTAGTCAATTATTAAAGTAAATAATAAATGAAAGATTTATAATGAATATTCAATTTGTTTAAGTTCATTTAAATATTTGAATAATAAATCTTTAACAGAATCATAATCGGTAAGTTGCATCAATTCATTTCTAATTTTAGAAGCATGATGCATTCCTTTTAGATAGCCAGAATAAAATTTTCTGTGTTCAATAACAGCTCGTTTTTCTCCTTTAACACCGATGGCAAGATCTAAATGGCGAAGACAGGTTTTAATTTTCATCTCATCATCAATCTTTGTGGAGATGTATCCTTTTTCCATTATTTCTTTGGCTTCAAGAAATATCCACGGATTTCCGATCGCACCACGGGCTATCATAACGGCATCTGCACCGGTTTCATTAAATGCTTGTTTAACATCACTTGCATCAAGCACATTTCCATTTAATGCAATAGGTATCGATACAGCTTCTTTAACTTTAGGAATCCAGCTCCAATCTGCATCTCCTTTATGCCCCATAACCCGCGTCCTACAATGAACAGTTAAAGCTTTTATTCCAACATCTTCAAGCCGTTTTGCAACATCAACTATTTGGATTGAATTATTATCCCATCCTAATCTTGTTTTAACAGTTACAGGTAAGGAAACAGAATCAACAACAGCTTTAACAAGTTCAACTAAATATGGGATATCTTTTAGAAGTGCCGAACCGGCACCGCAGCCCACCACATTTTTAACCCAGCAACCTGCGTTAATATCAATCATATCCGGATTTTCGGCTTCAGCAATTTTGGCAGCACCTACCATTGATTCGATACTACTGCCATAAATCTGGATTCCAACAGGTCGTTCTTCTTCAATAATTTTTAATTTATTATGAGTTCTTTCATTCGAGCGGATCAATCCTTCTGAATTTACAAACTCTGTGTAAACAACATCGGCACCAAGCTCCCTGCATACTAAACGGAAAGATACATCTGTAACATCTTCCATCGGCGCAAGCAAAATGGCTTTATCTATATTAACTTTTCCTACTTTGAACATTTTATTTTAATAATCTTTTAGTCAATCTTAATTTTTTTTGGTAGATAAAATAGAATTATCATAAAAATAATAAATGTAAATCCGGCGCCGGTTAAAAATGGGAAAGGATAACCAAAATATTTAAATGCAAATCCACCCCAAAGTGGACCAAGAACTCTTGCAAAAGAAGCAAGGGATTGATTCAATCCTAAGGTAATACCCTGCTCGGCATCAGATACAACTTCTGAAATAAGACTTAAAATAGTTGGTTGAAAAGTACCGGTTCCATAAGAAAGAATTATAGAAACTATTGATAATCCTAAAAATGTTTGTGCATAGGGAATAAACGCTAACATTATCATTATCAAAAACGAAGCTATAATTAAGATATTTTTTTTAGACATAACTTTATTAATTCTTCCAATCAGTCCACCTTGTACAATTGCTGATGACAGCCCGATAATTCCAAACATATACCCATTTTGCATATCAGTGAATCCATAAACTTTAATTCCCAGCAGTGCAAATGTTCCATAAATATTTGCAAAAGAAAATGTCAGAACAAAGAATAAGAATATCAAAATAGCAAGTCCTGGATTTTTCAGAACGTTTTTCATAGCTCCAAAATCAATTAATTTTCTTCTTACATATTGTTTAGGGCTATTATTCAATTCGGCTAATTTTAATGATTCAGGCAAATAGAATATCGTAAGCATAAAAGCGCCAAGCGAAAAACTTGCTGCAGCCAAACCCGTAATCATATAACCAAAGTTTGACAATAATCCACCGATTAGCGGCCCAAAAACAAAACCTAATCCGAATGCTGCTCCAATTAGTCCCATTCCTTTAGAGCGTTCTTCTCGCGTTGTTACATCAGCAATATAAGCTTGTGCAACACCTATGCTGCTTCCACCAACACCAGCAATTGCCCTTGAAATTAAAAGCATTAAATAAGAATGCGTAAATGCAAAAACAATATATCCCAAAGAATTTAGGAATAAACACGCGATAATAACTGGCCTGCGGCCATGTTTGTCTGATATTTTACCAAGAATGGGATTAAATAAAAATTGTACAAGGGAGTATATTGCAATGGCAATTCCAATAGCGGATTCATCAACACCAAGTTCTTTGATTGAGAATGACGGCAATATTGGGATTAAAATCCCAAAGCCAAGCAAATCTATGAATACGGTTAAAAAGATAAGTGTTAATGCAGATCGATTTTTCAATTAATACTCAAATAATTTTTTGAAATTTTATGATTAAATATAACGATAGTTGGATTGAATAATTGTGATAATTTCTTATCACTGGATGTTGATTATTCTAAAACTTCTTTCAGCCGCCAATTTATAGAATACTTTGTAACAATATCACGTGTGTCTGAGAATGCCTGCTTCATTTTTAAGTAATCATTTGTTGATAATAATGTATCTGAAGCTGATGAATTAATGGCAGGTAAAATTAAAAAGCCCTTTTGGTTTGTAATGTTTCCATGATAAACCCAGGTTGGGATAAAATCTACTTCCTCAAGTTTAATTTTATTTGTATTAAAATTTTTATTGATTTTAATAGTAAGAATCATCCCTGCGTCTGTATATCTTTTACTTTGATTAGAAAAAAAATTACCCATTGAATAAGCAACAAATCCCGTATCTAAAATTGTATCCTGAGTTTTAAAAAACTTAACTGGTTGGATTACATGAGGATGCCCTCCAATAATTATATCCGCACCAAGCTCAATAGTTTTATCCACTACATCTGTTTGAAATTTAACTGGTAATCGTTTGTATTCTTCGCCAAAATGATAATTAACCAAAACCAATTCGGCACCATCTTTTCGTGCAGTTTTAATATCGTGCGCAATCAAATCATAATTTATAAGATTTATTAGAAAAGATTTTCCCTTGGGGATTGGATTTCCGTTCGTACCGTATGAATAAGCCAGAAAAGCTATTTTAATACCTTTGATGCTAAAGATACGAACTGAGTCTCTGTCTTTTTCAGATAAAAATGTTCCGATGTAATTAAGATTATTTTGCTTTATCGATTCAATTGTTTTTGTTATTCCTTTTTCGCCCCGATCGAGGGCATGATTGTTTGCAGTTATTAATAAATCAAATCCGATATTCTTTAAAGTTGTTATGTAAGAGGCAGGACTATTAAAAAAAGGATATCCGGTATAGCCACCATTTTCTTTACCGGCTGTTACAGTTTCAAAATTACCAAAAGTAAAATCTGAAGCAGATAAAATATATTTAACTTCTTTAAATGGCGGATCAAAATCAAAACTGTCCTTATCAACTTTTGCATATTCAAACTGTGGTGAATGACACATCAAATCACCAACTACAGATATTGAGATTGTAACCGTGCTATCAATTGCTGTATTAACAACAGAACGAGTACTATCCCATAATTTATAAGATGAGGAATAATTAAATACAAAAAGAAATAGAATTGATACTGATAGAATTAGGTTTTTCATATTATATAAAATAAGGCTGAGTTATTACTAACCCAGCCCTATTAAAGTTTGATTCAAGAATCAGCTTATTGCTTTTGACCTTTTCTAGCAGCTTTAACTTCCTGAACATCGTTTCTGATTTCCTGACATAATTTTCTGAGATCGCTTAAACCTTTGCGGACTCTTGTTCCGGCAGCGGCTTGTTCTTTCACATAAAATTTTTGGAAATCAGGTTCCAAACTTTGAACGAATTGAACGAGTTGATTATATTTTTCCATACGAACCTCCTGAGATTAGTGAATAAGTTAATTAATGTTTTCCAGAATTATTTCAGCAATATCTTTTACAAATACTTCTTCGTTTTTATCAAAATGCTTTACACCATCTGTAATCATCGTCATACAAAACGGGCAAGCTGATGCAATTGTATCGGCATTGGTTTCTAAAGCTTCGCGAGTTCGTTCCTCATTTATTCTGCCGCCCTCCTCATCTTCTAAAAACATTCTGCCTCCACCAGCACCGCAACAGAATCCCCGGCTTTTATTTCTATCCATCTCAACAAAATCAAAACCACTGATTCGATTTAAAGATTTTCTCGGCGCATCATAAACTTCATTATATCTACCCAAATAACAAGAATCGTGATAAGTTACTTTATGATTTTCTGCACTATTCTTAATTGTAAGTTTTCCTGATGATATTAATTCATCAATAAATTGAGTGTGATGTTTAACTTCAAAGTTACCACCAAATTGTGGATACTCATTTTTTAATGAGTGAAAACAGTGTGGACAGGCAGTAACAATTTTTTTAACACCATAATTATTTAACACTTCAATATTTTCTTTCATTAAAGTTTGTGCAAGATACTCATTGCCAAGTCGTCTTGCCGTATCACCATTACATTTTTCTTCAGTGCCTAAAATCCTAAAATTAACTCCTGCTTTTTGCATAATTGTTGCGAATGCTTTTGTAACTTTTTTGTAACGATCATCAAATGAACCTGCACATCCGACCCAAAAAAGTATTTCTCCATTCGGGTCTTCAGCCATAGTTTTGATATTCATTCCTTCAGCCCATTCAGCCCGATCAGCAGAATTGAAAGACCAGGGGGTAAAATTTGTTTCCAAGCTTTTAAATACATTATTAAGGTTTGAAGGAAATTGAGATTCGGTTAAAACAAGATCGCGGCGCATATCTACAATCGAATCAAGATGTTCAATCATAACAGGACACTCCTGTACACAAGCCATGCAAGTTGTACATTCCCAAAGCGCTATATCGGGGATATAATCATGAACTAAAGTCTTCTCAAATACTTCTCCTTCGGATTTCCCTTCTACTAATAATGGTGCTTTATCTTTTGTTCTTTTTCTTATTTCTACAATTATTTCCCTCGGAGAAAGTGATTTACCGACAGTGTTCGCAGGGCAAACGGAGGTACAACGACCGCATTCAGTGCAAGTATATCCATCTAATAATTGCTTCCAGGATAATTGCTCTATATCAGCAGCACCAAAAGATTCTGCATTTTCATCTTCAAGATTTATTGGTTTAAGTGTATTTCTAACTGGGTCTAAATTTGCAAAGAAAACATTTGGGATAGAACTTAAAACGTGCAAATGTTTTGAGTACGGCAGATAATTCAAAAAACTAAAAACAACTATTATATGTGTCCACCAAAAGAATTCATAAAACAACATTGTAGTTTCTGATGGCCCAGCAAAAAATATTTTGCTTAGAAATGCTGATATAGGACGATATTCATTTTCGTGAATTGTAAAATTATTTTGTGCAATTAGCGATGCATTAAGCCCCAGCATTGATATGCACACAACCATAATTAAAATCAGAATGAAAGCAGCATCATATTTTCCGTGTTTATCTACATTTAATCTTGGTACTTTAATTACAAATCTTCTATATAACGAAAGTAATACAACAATAATTACCAAAACATCAAAAATTTCCTGAATAAAAGTGAATACAGAATAAACAGGACCTATAAATGCAAATGTAAACGGAGTATAAAATCCCTGGATTATTGATTCAAGTACTGCGAGAAGAAAAATCATAAAACCCCAGAAAATCATAAAATGCAATCCACCGGCAACGGGATCTCTTAAAAGTTTTGATTGTCCAAATGCTATCTTTAAAACACGACCAATTCTTGTTGGTATATTGTCGAATCTATCATCCTTTTTCTTAGCAACTTTTAAATCAAGGATTAGATTTTTTACACTATAAGTAAAAAATCCAAAGGTGGCAATAAAAACAAGAATAAAGATTATATTTTTAAGTTCCATATTTTACACCTGAAAACATTTTTTTAAGAAGCCATTTGTTTTATCTAAAATGCTGTCAAATTTTTTATTTGTTCCTTCAAAAGGATGAACAATATCAAAAGTATGCCCCGTATTTGGCACTCTAAAGATTTCTGTAATTTTTTGATCACTCCAGCTAAAAATTTGTTCTGCTTCAGAAATGGGAACAGTTAAGTCTTCTTCGCCATGAATAATCAAAAGTGGTTTATTCAAACTTTTTACAGAATTTTCAAGGTTAAGAGATCCATTTATATTGTTTTCAATATCATCTAATAAATCTATATTCATTCTCATCATTTGCCTGGTTCTTGAATTGAATGCCTCTATAAATCCTTTTTTTCTCCATTCATTTTTTTGGCGTTCGGTATATCTATCCAGTTTTGCAACTGAAGACCAAACTACATAAGCAACCGGGATCCGATTTACTAAAGAAGATAATAAACTAACCGCTCCCCCTCTACTATGACCAATCAATGCAACTTTATTAGATTTTTTTTCACCAAAATACCCGTCGTTATAAGCAATTATCAATTCATTCAATTCTGATATTTCAAGAGATATAGTATTTTTGGCAAATTTATCCATCTCAGAAAATAGTGAGGTTGATGAATTTACCCCATTATGTGAAAAATTAAATGTAAGAACGAAAAATCCTTTGTCAGAAAAATAATTTCCTAAAAAAGGAAAAAATCCCCAATCTTTAAAACCCTTAAATCCGTGCACAAAAATCAAACAAGGTGCAGATGCAATGTTTTCTAAACCATAAGAGCTAACGTCCAGAATGTTGCTTCGGCTTGTTTTTAACCTAAAATCTTTGTTCATTGGATTGAAATATGAGCAATAATGAATGAAAAGTCAATATTTTTTAAGTTTTACCAATAATTTAATATTGTAAATAAAAATATTTTGAGCTTAAACCCGAAAAAGTGACCTAAAATGGCATATTACTGTGTTTTTAATCAATCTTGTTATCATCATTTATAATCAAATTGAAATCCTAAAGATTCCATTACTGTTGTAATTCAATCATCTAACTGTGGATTATTTTAAATCTTTAGAATGATTTAGAAATGAAAATGGCTGAGAGTGAAAGAATTGAAAAGACCATGAAGTACAGTTTTCATTTTTCAGAGAACTCGAAATTTTATTATTTTCTTTTTTAATTTTATTCATCAATTAGTTATCTTTTACAGGTAGCTTAAATGAAAATCATAAAATTATGAGCGCAATAAAAAAACATCTCCTTGTAATACCATCCATTGATATTAAAAATGGCAAAACTGTAAGAGTTGTTCAAGGAATTCCTGAACTAGACTGTAAAGAGTATGGCGATGATCCTGTTGAGATGGCGATGATATGGCGCGCCGAAAATGCAAAAATGCTTCACGTGGTTGATTTTGATGGCGCTATTGATTTATCAAGAAAAAATCATAACATAGTTAAAAATATTTGCAGCTCAGTTATTATTCCAGTTGAATTTGCCGGTGGTATCCGCAGTTTAGAAGATGCTGAAGCAGCTTTTGATCTTGGTGTTGCAAGGATTTCAATCAACACTATGGCTTTAGAGCATAAAGATATGTTTATTAAACTATTTGAGAAATTTGGACCTTCTAAAGTTGTTCTTTCTTTAGATATAGTTGATGGCGAATTAATTACACGCGGAAGGCAAAGAAAAACGGGATTGAACTATATAGAATTTGCCAAAGAAATGTCTAATCTTGGAGTTGAAAGATGCATTGTTACTGATGTTAAAAAAAATGGATTAGTCCAGGGACCCAACGTAACTTATTCCAAAGAGATTGCTCTAAATACAAATATGAAAGTAACACACTCAGGCGGTGTGCGTAATAAAGACGAACTAATTGATATTCAGGAATTAATTTCATTAGGTGTTGATTCTGTTATTATTGGGAGAGCGTTTTATGAAAATAGATTTCCTTGTCAAAAACTTTGGCGCGTTGCCGAATCAGGATTATTTAATTAGAGGATTTTATGTCTGAAACAAAAGGTGTGCACAGTAGTTTTTGGGTAAACTTTTTCAATATTCCTTCTGAAGAAGCGGACTTAAAAAAATCATTGCACTCAATTCCAGTCTTTAAAGAATTAACTAAAAGAGATTTAACAGCGTTAATTAATATAATTCATAATAGAACCTTTGTTGCAGGTGAATATATTTTTTACAGAGGTGATCCGGGCATAGGATTATATATTATTCGCGAAGGAGAAGTTGAGATTCAAAGAGAAAATGAAGCCGGTGAAAAAAAAGTATTGGCTGCTTTAAGTAAGGGAGATTTTTTTGGTGAACTTGCTTTGGTTGATGGCGAAAAAAGATCAGCTTCTGCAATTGCCAAAACTGATTGCAAAGTTTCTGTAATATTTAAACCCGATCTTGATGAATTTATAGAGAAATATCCAAGAAAAGGGATAAAAATTTTAACGGGAATTTCCAGCATGATAGCTCTGCGGCTTAGAGCAATTAATGAAGATTATTTTAACCTTCAATTTAATTTACAAGATAAGAAAGGGATCTAAAATGGAACTTGCAATAAAAAAAATTTTGGTGCCAATAGATTTTTCAGATTATTCAAAAAGCGCATTGAAGTACGCAGTTAATTTTGCAAAATCCTTTAATGCTGATATGACTTTGATATATGTTGTTGAACCTATTGTTTACCCACCAGATTTTAGTATGGGGCAGATTGCTATCCCAACAGTTAGTACTGAATGGGATGAAAGGGCACGAGAAGAATTAGATAAGCTTGCCAAAACGCAAATTCCTGCAGATGTTAAAGTAAAAACTATAATTAAAACTGGCAAACCATTTGTTGAAATTATCGAAACGGCAACTGAAGAAAATATTGATTTAATAATTATTGCTACACACGGACATAGTGGAGTTGAGCATATACTTTTTGGAAGTACTGCTGAAAAAGTAGTAAGAAAAGCTCCCTGCCCTGTTTTAACATTACGCGAACCGATTAAGGGATTTAACTTTAGAGAGGAAATTAGGAGAGAGAAAAATTAATTTTTTCGTTCAGCTACAAAATCAACTAATGAGTTTAACGCTGATTTTGTTTGTGAGTCTGGAAAAATATCTAAATAATTTTTAGCTTTAATTGAATAATCCTTTGAAACTGATAATGCATAATCAATTCCGTTATGCTCTTTAACAAAATGCATTATTTCTTTTACTTTAGTTTTATCATTACCATTTTTAAGGATTTTTTTTATTCTGTTCGCTTCCGTTTTAGATACTTTATTTAAAGAATAAATTAACGGAAGCGTAATCTTTTTTT
>OEIU01000852.1_pt1 | contig 23919 bp, 18 predicted proteins | sample 1539221 | NCBI WGS metagenome assembly OEIU01 (sample SAMN03792071, study PRJEB22550) | activated sludge metagenome | feature: wastewater treatment plant; material: activated sludge; isolation source: Wastewater treatment plant of a petroleum refinery complex | place: Argentina: Zarate | collected...
GCGATCATGACGCATGGCGGCATGGGCTACGCCAAGGAATTCCATGTCGAGCGGCAGTTCCGGGAGGTTTCGCTGGTGCGCCTCGCCCCGGTGACGGAGCAGCTCATCCTGTCGTTCATCGCAGAGAAAGTTCTCGACCTTCCCAAAAGTTATTGAGGTCTGAAATGAGCTCCATGGATGGAAAAGTTGCGCTCGTGACCGGCGCTGGACGCGGCGTCGGACGCGGCATAGCGCTGGAAATGGCGAAGGCGGGCGCAGCCGTCGTCGTCAACGACCTTGGCGTGTCTCTTTCCGGGGATGGCGCCGACGCCTCGCCCGCCGACGAGGTCGTAGCCGAGATCGAGAAGGCCGGCGGCCGCGCCATCGCAAACTCGGAAAGCGTCGCGAGCTGGGACGGCGCGCAAGCAATGGTGGAGACCGCGATCAGGGCCTTCGGCCGTATCGACACCGTCGTGAACAACGCCGGAAATCTTCACGACGCCCTCTTTCACAAGATAACGGAAGAGGAATTCGACGCCGTCATCGCCGTCCATCTCAAAGGAACGTTCAATGTGTCGCGGGCGGCCGCGCATCACTTCAAGCAGCAGGCCTCCGGCGCATACGTGCACATGACCTCGACCTCCGGCCTTGTCGGCAATTTTGGCCAGGCGAATTACGCCGCCGCCAAGCTCGGCGTCGTGGCGCTGTCGAAGTCGATCGCGCTGGACATGCAGCGGTTCAATGTGCGCTCGAACGCGGTTGCCCCGTTTGCCTGGACCCGAATGGTCGGCTCCATTCCAGCCAACACGCCGGAGCAAGCCAAGCGCATCGAGGGCCTCAAGAAGCTGGTTCCGGAGAAGATCGCGTCCTTCGTGGTGGCGCTGGCGAGCGACGCCGGCGTGGAAATCACCGGCCAGATTTTCGGCGTGCGCAACAACGAGATCTACCTGTTCTCGCAGCCGCGCCCGATCCGCACGGCCCACACGTCGGACGGCTGGACGCCGGAGACCGTTGCGGAGCGTGTTTTCCCGATGTTCAGGAACGATTTCTATCCCCTGCACCGTTCAGGCGATGTTTTCACCTGGGATCCGGTCTGAACGGCGTCCATCAACGCTGTGCAGAACGAGAAGCAATGCGTGGAGCATCGATATGACTGGAAACCCTGTCATTGCGCAACGTCTGAAGAATGACCTGCGTCTGCCTGTAATGGCGGCTCCCATGTACATCGCCTCGACGCCAGCACTGGCGATTGCGCAGTGCAGGGCTGGAATTATCGGATCCATCCCTGCGCTCAATGCGCGCACGCCTGAGCAGCTCGAGGCGTATCTCACGGAGATCGAGACCGGGCTGGCCGGTTGCGCCACGCCCTACGCCGTCAATATCGTCGCGCATCGCACCAACGACCGTTTGCAATCCGACGTCGAGATCGCGCTGCGTCACCGCGTTCCCATCGTCGTCCTTGCCCTGGCGGCGCGCGCGGACATCATCGAGGCCGTTCACGCTTACGGCGGCCTTGTGTTCAACGACGTTGTCAACAATCGACAGGCGCGCAAATGCGCGGAGCTTGGCGTCGATGGGATTGTCGCTGTCGCCGCCGGCGCTGGCGGACACACCGGCTCGGTCTCGCCCTTCGCGCTGGTCGCGGAAATCCGCGAATGGTGGCAGGGGCCGCTGGCGCTCGCCGGCAGCATCGCCAGCGGCCGCGCCGTTCTTGCGGCCGAAACGCTCGGCGCCGACTTCGCCTATATCGGCTCGCCGTTTCTGGCGGCCGTCGAGGCGAACACGCAGCCCGAGTTCAAGCAGATGATCGTGGACAGCGATTCCAGCGACATCGTGCTGACGAATTGCTTCACCGGCGCGACCGCCGCCTTTCTCAAGCCGTCGCTGATCGCCAATGGCCTCGACCCGAACAAGCTTGTGCGGCCGGAAGGCGCCGGTGTGAATATTGCGGGCGGCGGTTCGTCTTCGAAGGCATGGCGCGACATATGGAGCGCGGGCCAGGGAATTGGCGCAGTCAAGCGGGCGATGCGGGCGCAAGACTTCGTCGAACAGATTGCGACGGAATATGCGCAGGCTCGCTCCGCAATGGCGCGCCCGCCATCCGGCCTGTGAGATTTTCAGTCCGGTTTGACTGTTTTCGTTTGCCAGGGCCGTTCCCAATGTATTAAACTAGTGTACGATCTGGTTCCTGAACCGCGCCCGGCCTGATGAGGCCAACGGGCAAAAAGCGCGGCGGAGGGGAGGACTGATGATCTCGTTTGCTCCAACCGAGGAGCAGAGGCTCGTCTGCGACATCGCCGCGGAGTTCGCGGCGAAGACGCTTGCGCCCGCTGCCCGCGCCGCCGATGAAGGCCAGCGGTTTTCCGGCGACGTGCTCGATCGCGCCTGGGCGCTGGGGCTTATCTCCAATCTCGCTGCAGACGAGGATGCGCTCAAGTCGCAACCTGCCCTCCTGAATGTGCAGGCGCTCGAGCAATTGGCGCATGGCGACGCCGCCGTCGCCATGGCGCTCGCCGGTCCGCTGGGTTTCGTCAAGGCAATCGCCGAGAAAGGGTCGGACCGTCAGAAAGAGCTGCTTCAGCGCTTTGCCGGCGACATATTCTGCGCCGCAGCCGTCGCGCATAGCGACGTGCGTGGCGGCCCAGAGGCCGTCGCACAGAAGACCTCCGACGGATACGAACTTTCCGCTTGCAAGTCGCTCGTTCCTTTCGCCGCGCGTTGCGATAATTTCCTTGTGACCGCGCTCTGCGACAGCGCTCCGGAAGCTTTCATCGTTTCGCGCGGTATGCCCGGCGTCTCCGTCGACCCGCCTTGCCCGACGCTGGGACTGCGCGCCCTCGAAATGGCGGATGTTCGCTTCGACAGGGTTCTCCTTCCACGTCATGCGCGCCTTGGGGAGGACAATGGCAGCGATGTGTCGCGCATCGTCGATGGCGCACGCACGGCGCTCAGCGCAATTCTGACCGGTCTGAGCAGCGCGGTCTTCACATACGCCCTGCCCTACACGCAGGAGCGCGTGGTCCACGGCGAGCCGATAGCGCGCAAGCAGTCCGTCGCGTTCAAGCTCGCCGACATGCATCTGGAAATCGAGGCCATGCGCTGGATGACATGGAAGGCGGCCGACGAACTGGACAAGGGTCGGTCGGCGCGAAAGTCGGCGTCGCTCGCGCGTCGCTATTGCGCGTCGCGCGCCATGACGATCGCCGACGAAGGCGTGCAGATTTTCGGCGGACACGGCTTCGTCCGGGATATGCCCCTTGAAATGTGGTTCCGCAATGCGCGCGCGCTCTCGGTTCTCGACGGGCTCGTCGGCGCATGATCGATCTCGACCTCACGCCGAAAGACAAGGAACTGATCGCCGAAGCGCGCGCCCAGGCGCTGCTGGCGCGCAGGCATGCGCGCGACTTCGAATATGCCGAGGACAGCTTTCTGCCGCATGAGTTTCCCGAAGCGGCGGGGCACCCGAACGTCCGCGAGCTCGCAGCCTGTCATGTCGAGAAAACGAGCGGCGCCAAGATCATCCATGCGCTGCTCTATCTCGAGGAATGGTACGGCGGCGTCCCGTTGCGCGAGCACCCCTATTCGCTCGGAAATACGGTGCTGCGCATAGCCGGCGCGCCCGAGCAGGAGGCGCGCTGGAAAGACAAGATTCTGGCGATCGCCATGACGGAGCCTGGAGGCGGATCTGACCCTGCGTCGACACGCACGACCGCCGTTTACGATCCGGCGACGGACGAATGGGTGCTGAACGGCGACAAGATCTTCATCACCTACGCCGGCGCGTGCGACGCGGCGATCGTGCTCGCGCGGGCCGTCCATCCCGATCGCAAGCCGGGCCTGTCAACCTTTCTGGTCGAGCGCGGAACGCCGGGATTTGCGATCTCGTCGCAATTCCGCAAGCTGGGTATCCGCCATGAGGACACGGCCGCGCTTTCCTTCGTTGACTGCCGCTTGCCCGCCTTCAATCACATCGCAGGCGATCTGAAGAAGACATTGCAATCCTTCAGCGAGTCGCGCCCCGTGGTCGCCTGCTACGCTCTGGGCGTCTCGCGCGCGGCGCTCGATCTTGCCTGGGAGACGCTCGGGCCCGAAGGCGTCGCGCCGGACTACGACGCCGACTCGCGGAAGCTTTCGGCCGCAGCCTCCCGGCTCATGGACCTCGAAGCCGAGTGGGAGGCGACTTATCTCACGGTCCTTCGCGCGAAATGGGTCGAGCAGAACGACGGTCCCGGCAAGATCGAGGCTTCGATGGCCAAGGCGCTTGGCGGGAGGCTTGCTCGTCGCGTCACGCAGGCCGTTGTCGAACTCATCGGCCCATCGGCGCTTCGTGAGGACATGCTCGCGGAAAAGTGGTTCCGCGATGGACGGATCTTCGACATCTACGAGGGCACTGGCGAAATCCAGCGTCTCCTCATTGCGCGGCATCTGCTTGGCTATTCGCCGAAGGAATTGAACTGAGCCGAAGTCCGGCTCTTCGAATAGCCTCCGTCGAAGAGCGGCGGCGCACATGGGAGGGATGACAATGCGAATGCCCAATCTGTCGGCGGCCTCAGTCGCCGCGCTGCTGATCCTCAACGCGCCGGCCTTCGCCCAAAAGACCTACAGCCAGGGCGTCAGCGACACCGAGATCAAGATCGGCCAGACCGTGCCGCTGAGCGGTCCCGCGTCCGCGTTCGGCGCCTATGGCCGCACCTATCAGGGCTATTTCCAGATGCTCAACGAGCAGGGCGGCGTCAACAAGCGCAAGGTCAATCTGCTGCTGGTCGACAATGCCTACAGCCCGCCGAAAGCGGTCGAGCAGATCCGCAAGCTGGTCGAGGACGACGGCATCTTCATCGAGGTCGGCACGGTCGGCACGGTGCCGAATGTCGCCACGCAAAAATACATGAACGACAAGAAGGTGCCGCAGCTCTTCATCTCCGCGGGCGGCCGGCGATTCAACGATCCCAAGGGATTTCCGCTGACCATTCCCTTCTATCCGAATTTCGAGATGGAAGGCGCGATCGCCGCGAAATACGTGCTGAAGACCAACCCCAACGCCAGGATCGGCGTGCTCTATCAGAACGACGATTTCGGCAAGGACTATGTGCGGGGCTTCAAGTCCGCGCTCGGCGCGAAGGCGTCGATGATCGTCGCGGAAACGCCGTATGAACTCGCCGATCCCACGATCGACTCGCAAATCCTCAAGCTGAAGTCGGCGGGCGCGGATACGCTGGTCGAGCAATCGACGCCGAAATTCGCGGCGCAGGCCATTCGAAAGGTCGCCGAAATCGGTTGGGCGCCGCTGCACATCGTCGGCAGCGCTGCGAGCTCGATCGATGGCGTGCTGAAGCCCGCCGGCCTTGACGCATCGAAGGGCCTCGTCACCACGGCCTTCCTGAAACAGCCGACCGATCCGACCTGGGCGAACGATCCCGATGTGAAGGCCTTTGGCGAGTTCATGGCGAAATACGGCGGCGGCGATCCGATCACCAATTACTTCTCGCTGTCCGGTTACGTGAATGCGGAAGCCGTCGCGCTCGTGCTCAGGAATTGCGGCGATAATCTTACGCGCGAAAACGTGATCAGGCAGGCGACTTCCCTGAAGGGCGCCCGCATTCCGATGTTGCTGCCGGGCATAACGCTCAATACATCGGCCGACGACTACAACGCCTTCAAGGCGCTTCGCATCCAGAAATTCGACGGAGCCAACTGGACGCTGGTCGGCGAGGCGATCTCCGCCGATTGAGCTGGCGCGGGCGGCCCCATAGGGCGCCGCCCGGTCTCATCCGAATGATACGACCGGGGGAGAGGGACGTGAGTCTGGCGTCTTCCCGCCCCACCCGGCCAGACGCTTCAGATTCCGGAGCGCAGGTCCTGCTCAGGAGCCCGTTTCAAGGGTCTGCCTGCGGCGCAAAATTCAGGATCAGGTCGCGCAGTTCCGTTTCGTCGACCAGCGCGGCGGCGTCCTCGAGAGCGAACCAGCTTGTCGCGCGCTGCTCCCGCTCGGGCCAGTTGCGCCGCTGCTTTTCGACCGCCATCGGAAAGACCTCGACCGCGCAGGTCATGGCCGCGCCGTTCCTCATGCGCTTGATGTAGTGGTAGGAGCCGATCGGCTCCCTGGACACCTTGCCGGTCAGTCCCGCTTCCTCGTGCGCCTCTCGCGCCGCCACGGAATGCGGCTTGAGGCCTTTGATCGGCCAGCCCTTGGGCAGCACCCAGCGGCGCGTCTCGCGCGACGTCACCAGCATCACCTGCAGGCCGTCCTGCCTGCGGAACGGCAGGGCCGCGAATTGCTGGCGCGCGGCGGCGGCGCCCGCCGCGGCCTCGCGATTCATGCGCTTGCGTCGTCCCGCCAATGCGCCCGCCTCCCCAGTCCTTGCGGGAATCACCGCGCGCCGGCTGCGACAAGGCTTCCGGACGCGACAACTCGAACGGGGTGATTCGTCGGCCATTGTGAATCGAGCCGTCGATTTCGCAAAGAAAATGATGGCGGCGCGCCGTCGATCAACCCCAAACCGCGCGAATCGGGCAAAATCCGTCGGCTTCCGGACCGCATGGCGAACCGGCGAAAAACCGGCCGCAGCTCGTGCGCAGCGTGGTCTATGCGGCGTGGGGCAGTTCCGGCCGTTCGAAGCTCAGGCGCACGACGCCGTCGTGGCTCGAATCTTCGACGGGCACGTGCCAGAACGCGCCCGCGAGTTCGGGGAAGACCGCGAGCGGCGCCTGGATTTCGGCGAGCGGCGCGCCGCGCCGGTTGCCGAGCACGAGGGCGCGCTCGAACAGCCGCAGCAATTCGCGCGCATCGCCCGGCGCTTGCGCGAGCGTCAGGGTCGTGCGCCCGAAACTGGGGATCGCGGCTTCCAGCAGCGTGTCGACTTCGGCAAGCGTCATGGGGGTCTCCCGAACCATGACGGAACTATGACGCAAGGGCGCTGCGAAGACTTTGCGCCAACCCCTCGAATTGTCGCTATTCACACGAAAAACGGGCGCTGCGACAGCAGGCCGCGCCGGCGTCCGGCGCGGCGGCGTTGCGAGGCGGCCGCCTCAGTAGCTCGGGCGGCCGCTCGGTCCGCGATAGGCTGCGGCCGGCAGGCTCGGATCGAGGCCAGCGGTCGTCGGCGCGGCGGAAGCCACCGGCGCCGGCGTTCCATAGACGACCGGCGCGCTCGCCGGCATGCCCGCGACGGGCGCGAGATAGCGGGGTCCGCCGGCATAGGCGGGTTGCGTCTGCATCTGCTGCTGTTCCGCAGGGGCTTGCCGACGCGCGACGACGACGCCCTCCTCGCCCTCCTGCGCGGCCGGCGCCGGCTTGCGGCGGGCGACGCGCGCAGCGCGCCTGGGCTTGGGCGTTTCGTCCGCGGCGACCTGCGTCTGCTTCTGCGGCGTCAGGGCGCTTTCGAGGCTGCCGGGCGGCGCCGCGCTCGCCATGACCGCCGAACCGCGCGAATCCGTCTCGCGCACCGGCATGGTCGCTTCGATGCGGCGCGCGGGATTGAGCGCATTGTCGACGATCGCGGGCGAGGCCAGCGTCAGACCTTCGACGGTGGCGGCGAGATCGTCGACGGTCGCGTCCTTGCGGCACATGTGCACGCGGATGGACGCCGGCGTCGCGCCGGCCGCCGGCGCAGAACCGCCGAAGCGCTTGCCGAGGATCGTGAAACCCGAATCCGCATTCGCGCCGCCGCGGCGGATGTCGTCCACCCACTGCCAGGCGAAGATGCAGCGCGCGCCGTTGCCCGCGCGCCCGATCGCCAGGCCGAAGACGCCGGCCGAATTCTGGCGCGGCTGGGTCACGATGCGCATCGGCACCTTGGGATAGCGCGCGAGGATCTCGCGCTTCATGCCCGCTTCCGAAGGCGGGCCGATATTGAGCATGCCGGCGCCGCCGTTGGACGCTGCGGTCTGCACATAGATCTCGAGATGGTTCTCGCCGAGCCCCGCGACCTCGCCGGCCAGGATCGCCTGCTGGCTGACGCCGTTGGGATAGGATTTCTCACGAACCTTCGTCACCAGGCCGCCGGGTTGGGGCATCTGCGCCAGCATCATCGAGGCGTCGGCGCCGGCGACCGGCGTCGTTTCGGGCGAGATCGTGTCGACGCGCGAGACATAGGCGGTCTTCGGCGCATCCGAGGCGCAGCCCGCGAGCACGGCGAAAACGGGGAGGAGAAGGACTGGAATACGCATCTTACTTGCCCCCTTGCAGGGATTGGCCCGGCGCAGCCTTGCCGAGCGTCGCGAACGCGTTGCGCGCCTCGTCCTTGCGGTTGAGATGCAACAGCGACCATCCGCGCATCATGCGCAGCTCCGTCGTCTCGGGCGCCATGGCTGCGCGCCGTTCGAGAGCGTCGAGAGCCGCCGCATAATTCTTCTCGTTGAAATATTGCGCCGCGCGTTGCGCCAGCGTGCCGGCGTCGGCGGCTTCAGGCAGTTGCGGCGCATAGGTCGCGCGCTGCAGCGGCGCCGGCGCGTCCGCCGAAGAACCCGGCGCCGGCGCGGGCGCATACACGGCCGGCGTCGTCGGCGGCTGCGGCATGACGACAGCGGCGGGCGTCGGCTGCGGCGTCGTCGGCTGCACGCCGATTGCGCCGCCCACGACGCGCACGCCGGTGTCGAGCGCAGCGCCAGACGCCGGGGCTGCCGGGGCCGGCGAAGCCGTCCCGACGGAATTCGGGGCGACCGACGGCGCTCCGACCGAGTTCGGCGCAGTCGCCGCCGCAGGAGCGCTGGCGGACGGACCCGCGCCGCCGGCCTCGGCGGCGGTCTTCGGTCGGTCCTTCTCCGGCAGTTCGGTCGCCCACAGCGTGCCCGCCGGCGCGATCTGCGCGGCGTAGGTCGGCGTGGTCGGACCGTTGACGCCGTTCCAGCCTGGCAGCAGCGAGAAGCCATAGCGTTCGTAAGGCATGCGGCCGACGCCCGGCACGCGCGCGGCGACCAGCGGATAGGGACCGCGGAACGGTTCCGCCTGCAGCGCGACCTGCGCGGCGGCCTGCGCGAATTGCGCGGGGCTCTGCGGGTTCGCCGCGGCGGCCGCGGCGAAGCGCAGGGGGTTTTCCGGATCGACGGCGACAGGGAACAGCCTGCGGTCGATCTTCGGCAATTCGACGGCCTGCTGCTGATAGCCCATGCCGGCGGCATACTGGCCATTGACGCCGTAGCCCGCCGCCTGCGCGGCGGTCAGGTTCTGCAAGGGAACGCCCTGCGGCGGGGCGGCCGTATAGGGGGCCGGCGCCGTGTAGCCGCCGACCGCCTGCTGCCGCTGACGCAGCTGCGCGTTCGCGATCTCGTCGCAGGGCGTCGGCGGATGGTAGCGACCGTCGGGGAAGACGATCTCCAGCACCTTGCCGAACAGGCCGTCGTACCGGTTCATCAGGTCCCAGAATTCCCTCGTCTGCTTCGTTTTCTGCAGCGTCAGCGCATAGCCATAGACGGTCGCTTCCTTGGGGAACCAGGCGACGGCGCGCTGGAACCACTGGAGCGCCACGTCGTACTGGCACGAATTGTAGGCGTACCAGGCGAGCGCTTGCGCGCCTTCGCCCGAGGCCACGTCCATCGTCACCTTGGCGTAGCGGGCAAGCCGCTCCGGCTCGATGAAGGGCGGAAATTCGAGCGTGAGATCGCGTTCGAGAATGTCGATGAACAGGATGAGGTTGTTCACCAGCGGCTCGCGCCAGGCGTAGGCCACCTCTTCCGTTTCGCGGCGCATGTCGAGCTCGCGCAGCGAATGGGCGAGACCATGCGCGATCATCGCGTCGCCGCCGCGCTCCAGCGCGATCTTGAACCAGTCGAGCGCATCGCGGAACGACTTGGTCTTGTAGTAATACCACGCTACCAGGCCCGACTGGTTCGGGTCCTTGTCCTCGCGCGCATAGGCCTTGAAGACATCGAGTTCGTTCTCGGGGATATTCTCCGAGCGCTCGTCGTGCAGATAGGCGCTGATGCGCGCGCGCACGATGTCGACCATGATCGGTGCGAATTCGCTGCGGCCCTGCGCGTCGTAGCGGCCGGCGGCGATCAGCTTTTCGACGTCCGCCATGCGCAGGTTCGCCATCGCCTTCTGGATGGTGGCGAGGCGCGACGGCTGGTCGGCGCCGGACTTCAGGATCGACAGATAGACGGAGACCGCGTCGTTCGTCTGCTTGGTCTTGGCGAAGGCTTCCGCGATCGTCCAGAGCATTTCGACGTCGGCATCATCAGCGTTGTAATTGTCCGCCTTCACATAGTCGACGAGGTCCTGCCACTTGCCCTTCTTCCAGAAATCCATGATGCGGATGCGCAATTCCTTGCGCCGCATCTTGGTGGCGAGATCCTTCGAGGGCTGCCAGGTCGGCTCTTCCTTCTTGCGCGCATTGATGGCGGCGCGCAATTCATCGATCCGGTCGGCGGCGAACAATTCCCAATAGGCGTCTTCGCTCGGGTCGCCCGGAGGCTCGCCGTTGAACAGGTCGATCGGCGGCGTCCAGCCGGGATAGAGGCGAACGAGGCGCTCGATCTCGGTGTTGACGCGGTCCATCTGGCCGAGTTGCGCATAGTAGCGCAGCGCGGATTCATCGGGCCCCTCGCCGTCGACGGCGAGCGGCTGGGCCCGCAACATGCGCGCATTCGGTTCGTCGGCCTTGGGGATGCTCGGCTGGGCCGGCGCTGGCGCAGGAGCCGCAGGCGCGGCCGTCGGCGCCGGCGCGCCTGCGACCGGCATGTCGATGATGAAGCCGCCGCCGCGCTGCTGCGCGCCGGCGGCCGTCGGGACCGACAGCGCGAGAGCGCCCGCGAACGCGAATGAGATCCGTGTCAGCGCAGGCATGAGGGGAACCTCATCTGCGCCGCCAGCACGGTCATGATGCGGAGCGTGGCGGGATAGTAGTTTTCGGGCGTCCGGGACGACCAGAGATCGCGGCCGAGCGCCTTGCCTTCCACGACGCATTGCGTGAGCGCGCCGATCGCGGCGTAGCCGCCCTCGGTAAGATTGCCGCCGCTGCGGCCGCCCGACAGATCGACGACCGCGAGGCCGCGATAGCGCGTCGCCCAGTTCAGGAACGGCTCGTAGTGCTCGCGCTCGCCGATGCCGGCCCAGGCGAGATAGAGCGGAATGCGGATTGCGTTATAGCCGAACTGCGCGGGAAAGCCGTCGGCCGGCCTGGCCTTGCCGTCCTTGAGCGAAATCCACTCGGCCGGCAGGCCGTCGGACCCGAAACGCGCCAGCTTCAATGCGTCGAGGCCGCTCTGCACGATGCCGCGCCAGTCGATCTCGGGGGCGACCAGCGGCAAGCGCGCAAAGGCCGGGAAGACCCAATAGGAGAGGTTGACGACGGGCCCGTCGGCGCGGTCTTCCGGCGCGAAGCCCGCGACGGCCGGCAGCAGCACGGCGCCGTTCCTGGTCTTGTAGATGACGAGCTTGCGGCCGATCTCGACGGCCACGCGACGCGCCGACACTTTCAACGCGACATCGCCCCAATATTCGGCGGCCTCCGTCAAGGCCCATGCCACGAGAATATCGCCGTCCGAGGCGTCGTTGATGTCGGCGACAGCAGGGCGGTGCGCGGGATCCCAGCGCCAGGCGAGCAATTGATCGTCGCGCACCATCAGGTTGGCGCGGGTCCAGCCCCACAGCTTGTCAAAGGCAGGCCGATCGTTGGCCGCGACCGCGAGAAGCATGGCGTAGCCCTGCCCCTCGCTGTGGCTGATGCGGCCGTTGCCCGTGTCGACGACGCGGCCGTTGTCAGTGATGAAATTCGTCTTGTATTGCTGCCACAGCTCCGGCGTCTTCAGCGCGCCGCCAAGAGACAGCGGCCGCGCGTCGAGCGCGAGAGGCGCCTTCTCCGGCGCCTTGTCGAGCGCCCTGGCGTTGGCGGCGTTCATCTGCGCCTGCACATTGGCGCCGAGCGGAATGACCGGCGCGAACGTCTGCGCGGCGGCGGGCGCGGCGAGCAGCGCAAGCGCGACGGCGATCGGCGACAGACGGCTCATGGCTGCCTCCGGCCGACGTTGCGGATGAAGACGCTCGTCGTCAGCGCGAGCAGCATCGCGATCAGCAGCGCCGCGGCGACGTAGATCTGGCTGTTGAGCGACAGCCAGCCGGCCGCGATCAGGCGCGAGTTCTCGATCGTCAGCGGCTGCGTCACGATCAGGCGTTGCGCGCGCGCGGGCGCGGTGACGACGGAGCCTTCGGACGCGTCGAGGATCGACATGCGGCCCGCGATCTGGCGCCAGACGCGCGGATCGACGAGGCACGGCACGGATTCGGCGAGATCGGCCGACGTCGGCGCCGTGACCAGCGTCCAGACATCGTCGATCGTGTCGCCGATCATGTTCTGCGCGACAATGAGCGACGCGCGCGCGGTGATGTCCGGCTCGGCCGGTCCCGAGACGATATTCGCGCCGAACCAGGAGACGACGCCGTCGACGCGCTGCGCGATCCATTCGCGCGTCGCGCCGTAGGCCTGCTGCGCCCAGGCGGAGAACGCATTCGTGCTGCGCACCTTGGCGTTCCATTCGTCGAACAGAGCGCCGGACGCCTGGCCGGTGATCTGCAGCGATCCGACCGGCAAGCGGTCGTAGCCGGCGCGGCGGTTCGGACCCACGAAGATCGACCGCGACTGCGAATCCCGGATGGTCGCGGTCGACACGTCATCGACGCGGCGGAAGGCCGAATTGATCGCGCGCTCGAATCCGCCCGGCGGCTTGGGCATGCGGCAGGCGGCCGGGAAGTTGCGCTCGAGCACGAGGCGATTGCGCGCGAGCGATTCATAGCGCGACAGCGCGTCGTCCTTCGGCGGCTTGGAAGCCGGATCGAACCGGCCCGACCAGGCTTTCTGCACGGCCTGCGGATCGATGCCCGCGGCGCGCAGCAGCGAGGGATCGAGCACGTTGGCGGCGCCGACGACGAGCACCGAGCCCGAGCCCTTCTGCGGCAGCGCGCCCATCAACTGGAAGTCGATCGGACGTCCCGCCATGATCGCCATATGCGCGGCGATGGTCGCGGCGGCGCCGATCGTCTCGCGATCCGGCGACGGCGCCACGATCTTCGGACGCATGCCGTCGGCGACGAAGGGGAAGGCGCCGGTCGTCGTCACCGCAAGGTCGGGCATGCGCGCGATGCGCGCGATGCGCGGCAACTCGATTTCGGTGGAATCGAGCAGCAGGAAGCGCTTCGCGCCGGAGATCGCGGCCAGCGGATCGCAGGCCGAATCGCTCGCCATCGGCACGAGCGCCTCGATCTCGACGCGATTGAGGCCCGGCCGCATGGCGCCGAGCGGCAGCGGGATCGGGTTCTTGGTGAAGACGTCGCCCGCCGCCTTTGACAGTTTGAGGCTGACGGCGTTGCGGCCGTTCACGCTGACGACGATATGCGCTTCGGTCGTGAGCCCCGGCGCGTAGCCGCCGGCCAAGTCGACGACCGCCTTGCCGTAGTCGGCCGGATAGAAGTCCGGCGGCAGGATGACGTTGAAGGCCGCGCGGAACAGGCGGCCGGAAAACTCCTCGCTCGCCACGCCGAGATCGCGCAGCTTCACGCGCTGGCCGCCCTCGATGTGCAGGCCGGGAAAGGCCGCTGCGGCGCGCAGGCCCGCCGGCGCGCCGATCGGCTTCTGGCTCGCGTCGAATTCGGCGAGCGCCTCGCTCACCTGCGCATCGGTCGCGCCGGTCACGACAATCGTCGTGCGCAGCCGCGGATTGGCGGGAATGATCAGGACGCGCGGGCCCGAGATCGGCCCGGCGGCGCGCAGATCGACGAGATTGGCGACGTCAGATGCGGGCCCGACCACGAGATTGACGCCATATTCGCCACCGGCGAGCGGCCCGATATCGACGACCGGCTGCTCGAAGCGGCCGTGCAGCGAGATGAGCTGCGCCGCGCGCATGATGCGCTCGACATTGGCGAGATTGGTGCGGCCGGGCACGACGGCGCGGATCGGCAGCGCTCCCTGGGCGTCCGGCGAGAGCGCCGGCAGGTCGGACAGGCGCGACACCGGCGTCGAGCGCGGGATCAGCAGGCCCGTCTGCGAGGGATCGATCTGTGTCCACAATTCGTAGGTCGCCTGCAGCGAGCAGTCGACGCGATGCCGCTGCTCGGCGGTCAGGCGGATGGAATTGAAGCCGGCCTGCAGCGCATTGGGCGGAATGTCGAAGGTGAACGTCTTGACCGAATGGGTGGCGCGGATATTGGCGCGCCCGACCACCACGTCGTTGATCGAGAGCGTCAGATACGACGCCTCGGGCATGACCGAAACGGCCGAGAGATAGCCGACCTGGAACTTGATCGGCAGACGCGCTTGGTCGCCGGTGACGTAGACCGGCCATTCGGACGATGCGATTTCGCCCGCGAGGCGGAAGCCCTGGATGTTGTTCGTGAGGTGCCGAAGCGTCGAACCGCTGGCCGAGGCGATGCTGGCGGCCGCGATCGGAGCGGCAAGGCTCGGCGCGGGCTGCGCATAGACAGGCGCGGGCGCGGGCGCAAGCGCTGGCGCAGGCGTCGGAGCAAACGCCGGAGCGGGCGTCGGGACAGCCGGCTGAGGCTGCTGGGCGAAGGTCGCGGCGGGCGCGGGCGCTGCGACCGGCGTCTGGGCGGGCGCAGCGGACTGCATCGGCGCCGGCGCGCGCAAGACGGGCGCGGCCGGCGGCGCAGGCGCAGCGCGCTCGGCGAGCGGCGCGGGTTGCGGCTGAGCCGGCGCCGGCGACGGCTGCGAGCTGTAGGGCACAACGCGCGACAGGCTCGGCGGCGCGGGCGTGGAGATCGCCTTCGCGCGACCCGCGTCCGCCTGCGCCGCCAGCAAGGCGGTCGTCAGAATGAGGAATTGGACGCTTCTACGCATGCGTGCTCGAACGGATCCCTGTCAGGCGGATTGCTTCATTTGTGTATTGGCCTCGGCGGCGGCGGGTTGCGGCGCCTTGCCCATGGCCGCGAACCGGCGCAGCCAGGAAATCGACGTCTGCGGCGGCGCTTCGGGCGCGGCTGCTTCCTTCTTCTCCTTCTCGCGCTTGAGCAGGTAGGAAACGGCGCGGATCGGCTCCGTCAGCCCCCACCAGATAAAGCGGCCGGAACCTACAAAGACGTTCTTGTGCTTGCGCCGCGTCGCGAGGAACGAAGGCAACGCCTCGGAATCGGCGTACATGAGGTCGGCGAGCACGTAATATTCGTCGGGCTCCATGGCCGAGAACTCGAAGCCGTAGACGGCCTGGTCGCCAGCGCCCGTCTGATGCACGAAGGTCAATGGCAGGGTCTCGTCCTTCACGATCTCGCCGAGCGGATCGATCGCCAGTCGACCGGTCGTGGCGCCTTTCTCGAAAGTCAGCGCGGACAATTCGGGGGAGCCGGCGAGCGAGACCCCGCCTGCCGAAACGTCCTTGATCTTCACGCGGATGTTCGTGTCGCCGACAGCCAGCGTGCCCTCGCGCGTGACGGCGAGGCGGGGATGGCGGTCCGGCTGCTTGCGTTCGGCCACCGCGCCGAGCGCGGCGCCGGCGATCATCATGTTGAACAGGTTCCAGAGGCCGACGACAAGCATCAGATTGTCGACGCCCGGCTCGAACAGGTAGCGGTAGAGGGCGACGAGACCCGCAGCGAAGAGTAGCCCGTAAATTGCGAAAAACGGCCAAGCGAGTTCCGACAGATGGTCCTCGTCCAGCGTGAGGCCTTTCGCCGTCACGTTGAACGTCGGCTTGCGAGGGCTCATGACGACGGACACGATCGCCTTCGCCAGGAACACGCCCTGCACGTATTCGTAGAGCTCGGACACCCACGGCCAGCGCACGCGGCCGTAGAGGTAGTTCTGGAGCATGATGTTGACGATCATGTAGGTCGCCGTATAGGCGATCGCCTCGTCCAGGTTCGAGACGAAAATCTTGATGTCGAAGAAGATGTGCGTCAGCGGCGCGAACATGAAGATCATGCGCGGCACGGGGAAGAACCAGAAGGTCATGCTCGACAGATAGGCGACGCGCTGAATGAGCTTCAAGCCCTTCTTGAGGGCCGGGTTCTTCAGCATCAGGATCTGGAACATGCCCTGGCACCAGCGCGATCTCTGGCCGATGAAGGACGTGAAGGTCTCCGGCTGCAGGCCGGCGATCAACGGCTTGTCGACGTAGACGCTGTTCCAGCCTTTGGAATGCAGTTCGAACGCGGTCTCGCAATCCTCGGTGATGGTGATGCCCGAGAAGCCGCCCGTCGTCTCCAGCGCCGCGCGGCGCAGCAGCGCCGCCGAGCCGCAGAAGAAGGAGCCGTCCCACTTGTCGAGGCCGCGCTGCGTGACGCCGTAGAACATCTCGTTCTCCGACGGCATTTCGTGGAAGGTGCGCAGGTTCTTCTCGATCGGGTCCGGATTGAGGAAGACGTGCGGCGTCTGGACGAGGAAGGTCTTGGGGTCCTTCGCGAAATAGCCGACCGTCTCGCGCAGGAAGGCGCGGAAAGGCGCGTGATCGGCGTCGAAGACGACGACGATGTCGCCCTTCACGTGGCCGAGCGCATTGTTCATGTTGCCGGCCTTGGCGTGCTCGTTGCGCTTGCGCGTGAGATAGATGGCGCCGAGCCGCGCGCACAGGGCCTGCAACGAAATGCGCCGCTGGCGGGCGGCTTCGGCCTTGGCGGGATCCTTGTCGTTGCACTTCTGGTCGGTGCCGCCGTCGTCGAGCAGCCAGACGTTCAGCTTGTCGGCCGGATAGTCCATGGACTTGGCCGCCGCCACCGTGGTGGCGAGGATATATTCGTCCTCGTTATACGTAGGGATGAAGACGTCGACGACCGGCAGCTTGTCGTCGTCCTCGCGCGGCAGGCGCGGGCGGACCAGCGGATCGGCGTTGATGACCAGGCTGATCGACAGGATCAGCGTGCAATACATTTCCGCGATGATCAGCACCATGCCGATGCCGAAGGCGAGCGGATCGCTCGCCGGCGGCAGCGTGCTCGTCCAGCGCCAGTACATGTAGCGAATGACGACGAAGCTCGCGAGCGCGAGGAAGAACTGGCGCGCGACGAGACCGCGGCCGAAGATCCAGATGACGACGAGGCCGACGATGACCGTCGCGCTCAGCGCGAGCTGGCTGTGCACGCTGACCGGCTGCGTAAGCAGAACCAGGGCCAGAAGCCCGGACACTCCCCACGCTATGGCGCGCATTGTCGCCGACATCCAACGCAACTCCCTGACGCTAGGACAAGACTTTAGCCGCGACGATTTACCCTTCGGTTAACGTAACCGGAGGCTGAACGAGACAGGTGGAGAAGGGCATTTTCTGTTAAGAATCCGTGCCTTCCGGACCCGGCCCGACGGCCCCGAACCAGCGCTTCCGGCCTGTCTTTCAGGCCCAGCCGCCTCGTCGTCGCAGCCAATCGTGACGCAGCGTTCGCGATAGCCGTCGGCCGTTTAAGAATTGATTGACGCCGGACCTCAGAAGCCGAGGCGCGCGTCGAGAATGCCGTAGATGCCGCTGCCGCGGACCTTGTCCACCAGCACGCCGCCCGACGCGCCAACCTGCAGCATCGAGAATTTCGCCCCCGTCATGTGCAGGCCGACGCGCCACTGCTGGAAGAAGTCGTCGCCCATGAACACGGCTTCCGGGCCGACGTAGAGCTGCGGCGCGAGGGCGTAACCCGCCTTCAGGCGCGCGTAATAGGCACTGTGGAAGCTGGAGAAGGATGCGACGCCCGAAAACATCGTGTAGTCGGTCGGCCGGTAGTTGAAATCGACCGCGATCTTCATCCCCGCGCCCTTGCCCACGGACGTATTCGCCGAATCATATTTGTCGATCGAGTTGTTGTCGTAGTTCGCGCCGCCATAGACGCCGAAGGAGGCGCGCGCCGTCACCCACTCGTAGCCGATCATGAACGACACGTCGGACTGTGTGCCCTTGATCGTGCCGAGCGTTGAATTCGTATAGGAATACTGGCCGACCACCCCGCCCAGCCGCAGCCGTATGCCCGATTCGTCCAGCCCGGTGAACGGCGCGATCGTGGCGATGGCGGTTGCGAACCGCGAGCCCTTGGTGTCGGCGGTCCATGCCTGCTCGATCGCGGCGCCGGAGCTTTCCTTCGCCCCGGGCGCGCCGACATAGTCGGCCGATTTTGGGACCGGCGCCTAGGAGGGGTAGACCGGCTCGGTCTGCGGCTGGAAGGCTGCGATATAGGCGGTCGGCGCGACGGGCTGCGAGCCCTGCGCGCCCGTGTACCAGTCCGTCGCGTGCGCGACGCCGGGCGCCAAGATCGCCAATGCCGTCAGAATGACCGGACCCGAACGCATGAACCGACGCTCCCGGGGAGGACGCGAACGCGCCTCTCCTTCCCTTGCGTCGCAGCATGGTTCCGCCGCGTAAGAGACGAGTTAATTCAAATTGGCGATCAATCGATATGTCTAAAATCGGCTTAACCGTGCAGGCGCAGCATCGTCCCCGCCGAAGCGCATGTCGCGGTTTGGGCCCGGCAACGCTAGGCTCGCAGCCCGGGTGACAAATCGTTAACCGACCTGCCGTTCCTGCCCCGCCCAGAATTTCGCCCGCAGCGCCTTCTTGTCCACCTTGCCGACCGGCGTCATCGGCAGGGCGTCGACGAACTCCACGCGCTTGGGCGCATGGGCCGCCCCCTTTTTCTCTTTCACCAGCGCGATCAGTTCGTCGGCGCTCGGCTGTTCGCCCGGCTTGCGCACCACCATGGCGACGACCGCCTCGCCCCATTTTTCATCCGGCGCGCCGATCACGCTCGCCATGGCGACGCCGGCATGGGCCGAGAGCGCGTCTTCCACATCGCGCGGATAGATGTTGAAGCCGCCGGACACGATCATGTCCTTCTTGCGATCGAGGATGAACATGTAGCCGCGCTCGTCCGTGCGCGCGATATCGCCCGTGTGCAGCCAGCCGTTGCGGAAAAGCTCCGCGGTCTGTTCGGGTCGTTTCCAGTAGCTGCCGACGGCATGCGCCGCGCGCACGCAGATTTCACCGGCGCCGCCCGGCGCCACGGGATTGTCCTGATCGTCGAGGATGGCGACGTCGACACTCGCGATCGGAAAGCCGCAGGAGGCGAAGAGTTCGGGCCGCCTGGCGTCGTGGTCGGCCTTGCGCAGCACCGAGATCGGATAGCATTCCGTCTGGCCATAAAGCTGCGAGAAGACCGGACCGATGCGCTTGAGCCCCTCCTCCAGCCGCGCCGGCGACATGGGCGATGCCCCGTAGAGCAGCAGTTCGAGCGAGGACAGGTCCGTGCGGTCCAGGTCGGGATGGTCGAGCAGCACGTAGATCATCGTCGGCACGAGCAGCGTCATGTTGATCTTTTCGCGCGCGATCGTGTCGAGAACGGCTTTCGGATCGAAACCTTTCATTAAGTATATCGTCCCGCCCAGCATCAGGCACGGCAGGATCTTCGTGCCGGCGACATGGCTCATCGGCGCGATGACGAGATAGCGCGGCGAATCCGGAATTTCGAAATCCGAGAGGATCGCAGTCGTGTAGCTGGCGTTCTGCGCGTGATTGCGCAGCGCGCCTTTCGACTTGCCCGTCGTACCGCCCGTATAGTTCAGGATGGCGACATCGTCCGGCCGCGCGATATCGCGGGCGTTCGCGGCGCCGACCGCAGCCGCGGCGGCCAGGAGGTCGAGCGCATAGTCCGTCTTGCCGAGCGAGAATATCGCGCGCAGCGCGGCCTTCGCGCGAACGGCAATCTCTGCGCCGCGCGTGAGAAAATTCGCGTCGTCCACCAGCAGCGCCGTGCATTCGCCATCCACGATCTGCTCGACTTGGTCGTCGAGCGAGCCGAGCGGATGCAGCCAGGTGATGCTCATGGCGCAGGATTGCGCCGCCACGCCGGCGCACCAGGATTCCGAGCGGTTCGCCGTCAGGATCGCGATCCGGTCGCCGCGCCCCAATCCCTGCGCGGCGTAGACCGCCTGCATGCGCGCGACGAGATCGAGCGCCGCCGCATAGGTCGTGCGCCTGTCGCCTTCCACGAAAGCGATGCGCCCGGGATGGCGGGCGAGCGCGCGCAGCGCCTGCGCGCCGACGGTCGGGCCGTGGTGAACGGAATCGTGCATGGCGTCCTCCGGTTCGCGCGTCTGCGGCGCGATTGCGCGACGAGACTAGAACGCGACCGCGCGCCTGAACAGACCGCGTCAGCGCGCCGGTGGAATCGCGCCTTTCGCGATCCAGCGGTCGAAGACGGCGAGCGCCGCGTCCGCAAAGGCCCGATCGTTGATGTGCGCGTCGATCTCGACGAGTTCCAGATTGCCGGGCGCCGTCGCCCGCGCTTCCGCCAGAAAAGCCGCGAGCCCTTCGGCGTCGTGCATCGGTTCTTCAGGCCGGTCCCACGCCTCGACGCCGCCGCGCGGCAGGATATAGGCCGTCGGCCCCGTCGCGCGCGCGAGCTTGTCCGAAATCAGGCGCGCGACGCCGCGGCGTTCGTCGGCGGACGCAGCGACGGACGCGATGAGGCGATTATGCGCATGGAATCCGCGACCGTCCTGCGCCTTGCCGTCCGGACGCCAGGCAGGAAAATCGATCATGTCGACGGCCCCCGGCGCGACGATCTGCGGCACGCCGCGCGCGCCAGCGGCTTCCAGCCGTGCCGGGCCCGCCGTGACGACCGAGCCGGCGCAATGGTTGGCGAGTTCCTGAAGGCTGAAATCCAGGACGGCCGCAAAGGCCCCGTCCGCCGCCAGCGCCTCGAAGGCGCGCCCGCCCATGCCGGTCGTATGAAAGACGGCGACTTCATAGCCGCGCCGTTCCAGCGCCGGCAGCAACGGCTCCATATAGTTGAGACAACTCTTGCCGAGCGACGTCATGCCGATCAGCGGGCGATCGCCCGACGGCGGCCGCGCGGCGCGGCAGGCGCCGACGATCGCGCCGGCGGCCTGCGCCAGCGCCGACCGGCAGATGGCGTTGAGGCCGTAGAGGCCGCCCGCCCACAGCACGGTCATGAGATCGGGCGTGATGCGCTCCGGCGGCAGGAGATGCGAATGCGCGATGGTGGAGACGACGCATTTGGGAACGCCGAGCGGCAACGCCGCCGCCACGTCGAGCGCGAGATCCGTCCCCATCGTGCCGCCGAGCGCGAGCATGCCGTCGATACGTCCCTCGCGCCGCAGACGCACGGCGATGGCCGCCGCGCCCTCGGCCATTTTCGTCATGGCGCGATTTTCGTCGCCATAGCCCTTGATCTCGTCGAGCGGCGCGCCGGCGGCCTCGGCCACGCTTTCATTGCTGACGTCGGCCGCATAGGCGCCGCCCGCCAGCACGCCCACATCCATGAAGACCGTCGCGCCCCCCGCTTCCGCGATACGGTCGCGCAGGAAAGACAGTTCCGGCGATTTCGTGTCGGCCGTGCCGATCAGCAATATGTTCGCTCGCCCGGCCATTCGCTCCGCCTTCCCCTGTCGCGCCCGCGCGCCCTCAGTCTATAATCGCCCCCGAGCGCGCCGACAGCGCAGACGGAACGAAGACATGAACGAGCTTTCCTCGAATTTCCTGCGCGAGAACAACGCCCGGCAGGTCTGGCATCCCATGGCGCATCCCGCCGAAATGGAAGCGACGCCGCCGCGCATCATCGTCTCGGGCGAGGGCGTGAACATCGTCGATCTCGACGGCAAGCGCGTGGTCGACGCCGTCGGTGGCCTGTGGAACGTCAATCTCGGCTATTCCAATCAGCCGATCAAGGACGCGATCGCGCGCCAGCTCGCCGAGCTTCCCTATTATTCCGCGTTCCGCGGCACGACCAACCCGCGCCTGATCGAACTCGGCGCGCGTCTCGTCGACATTCTGAAGCCCGAAAACATGCGCCGCGCGATGCTCACCTCGGGTGGCTCGGATTCCGTCGAGACGGCGCTGCGCATCGCGCGTCAATACTGGAAAGTGCGCGGCAAGGCCGACAAGACGAAATTCATCGCGCTGAAGAAGGGCTATCACGGCACGCATTTCGGCGGCGCGTCCGTCAACGGCAATTCGAATTTCCGCCGCGCCTACGAGCCGCTCTTGCCGGGCGTCTATCATGGCCCCGCGCCCTATTCGTATCGCAATCCCTTCGACGAGACCGATCCGGAACGGCTGGCCGATCTCTGCCTCGCGGCGATCGAGGACGAGATCAGGTTCCAGAGCGCCGACACGATCGCCGCCTTCATCGCCGAACCCGTGCTCGGCGCGGGCGGCGTCATCGTGCCGCCCGCCGGCTTTTTCACGAAGGTGCGCGCGCTGCTCGACCGGCACGACATTCTCATGATCGCCGACGAGGTCATCACCGGCTTCGGTCGCACCGGCGCATGGTTCGGCGTGCGGCTCGACGGTTTCGCGCCGGACATGATGTGCATCGCCAAGGCGATTACGTCAGGTTATTTCCCACTCGGCGCCTGCATGGTCAACGAGCGGATCGAGAGCGCCTTCATGCAATCGGACGATGCGCTGGCCGCGATCTATCACGGCTACACCTATTCCGGTCATCCCGTCGGCTGCGCCGCCGCGCTCGCCTGTCTCGACGAGACATTTTCGCGCGACCTGCCCGGCAATGCGGCGCGCGAGGGCGGCTTCATGCTCGACGCCTTCAACCGCCTCGCGCAGAAGCACGGGACGATCGGCGACGTCCGCGGCAAGGGCCTGATGCTGGCGATCGAGTTCGTTTCGGACCGCAAGGCGAAGACGCCCGCCGGCAAGACCTACATGGGCGCGCTGGCGGACGTGGCCTATGAGGCCGGCGCGCTGGTGCGCGTGTCGGGAAACAACATGATCATGTCGCCGCCGCTGGTGCTGGAACGCAAGGATTCGCAGACAATCGTCGACGCCGTCGCGCATGCGCTCGACAGCGTGCGCCTCGATCCCGCGAAATGAACGCGCAACCGCGTGGCCTGCTGCTCGATTTCGGCGGCGTGATCTCGGTCACGCTGTTCGAGCGCCATCGCCTGAGCGAACGCCTGCTCGGCCTGCCCGAGGGAACGCTGACCTGGCGCGGCCCCTTCGATCCGCAGGGCGACGCGCTCTGGCGCGATATGCTGGACGGCCGCATCAGCGAGCGCGACTATTGGGCCCTGCGCGCGAAGGAAACCGGCGATCGCGTCGGCGAGAACTGGGACATGCTCGCCATGATCCGCCGCACGATGGGCGACGATCCCAATCTGCACATCCGGCCGGAGGCGCGCGACTTCGTTTTTCTGGCCAAGGCCGCCGGCCGCCGCGTCGGCGTTCTCTCCAACGAACTGGAACTGTTCTACGGCGCCGACACAATGGCCAGGCTCGACATATTGAGACTGATGGACGGTCTCGTCGACGCCACGCACACGAAAATCCTCAAGCCCGATCCGCGCGCCTATGCGCTCGGCTGCGAGGTGCTGGGCCTCGCGCCGCAAGATGTCGTCTTCGTCGACGATCAGGCGCGCAATGTGGAAGGCGCGAGGCGAGCCGGGCTCATCGCGATCCACTTCGACGTCGCCGACCCCGCACGTTCCTTCGCCGAAGCCGCCGACGCGCTCGACCTCTGAGGCCAGGTCGTCGCCGACGCATGGTGCGACAATCTCGCCGCCTGCCTGACGCCGCCGCTGATCGCGGCGCGACATATGGAGCGCCAGCCGCAACGTCGCCGATCTCGTCGCGCGGCCCCATGACGAATATGAATCCGCGCGCGAAAAATTCGAGATCAGAAGATCGAATAGGCGCCGTCGATGAGGAACATCTCGGCCGTGTGATAGGACGAGCCCGCGCTCATGATGTAGACCGCGACCGCCGCGAAATCCTCCGGCTTGCCGAAGCGGCGCATGGGAATGCGCGGCATGACGTTGGACACGAACTTGTCGTTCGCAAACAGGCCGCCCGTCATTTCCGATTCGATCCAGCCCGGCAGCACGCAATGCGCGGTCACGCCGTAGCGGGCGAGTTCCACCGCCAGCGCGCGGATAATGGAATTCAACGCGCCCTTGGTCGCCGCATAATGCTCGTTGCGCGCCGTGCCCGATATGGACGCCAGGCTCGATGTGGCGACGAGCCGCCCGAAAGCGTCGCCCTTGCCGGCCCGGT
>OEIU01000853.1_pt1 | contig 23912 bp, 12 predicted proteins | sample 1539221 | NCBI WGS metagenome assembly OEIU01 (sample SAMN03792071, study PRJEB22550) | activated sludge metagenome | feature: wastewater treatment plant; material: activated sludge; isolation source: Wastewater treatment plant of a petroleum refinery complex | place: Argentina: Zarate | collected...
CCCCAACCGGCCAGGATAGTTGTCGTCAAGCGGTCAGGATAATTGACGCCGGCCACCGCACCGCGCAGTTCATGCGCGAGTGGAGCAGCGGCACGCAGACCGACTTCACCAACTACGCGGCGCGGCGTCTCGCGGAGCGCGGGCTCCTGCGCGAGGAAGACCCGATCAAGCTGCAACGCGCAGTGACCGAGATCGCCTACTCCTACGCCCGCGGCGGAAGCTCGGCAACGGGCTACGTCCCCAGCGACGGTCCGCTCGGTCCGTCGCGGCCGCTACCGGAAACCATGGGCTGGCCCGATTCAACACTGAGGGAGCAGTACGACGCCAACCGGCGTGCGGCGGACGGCACTGCACTCGGCCAACAGGCCTCGGCAAATGAATCCGAGATCCGCGCGCGCCAGACTCGGCAGCGAGCCGTACCCGGCCAGGTGGTGCGCAACGATCTGGCCGGTCGCGTCGGTGCCAGCGAAGCCGACGCGAAGGCCAAGATCGACAAGGGTCGCACGCAAGTCTCGCAGGACGCCGGAACTCTCAGCGAGAACTACAAGGCCTCGGTGCGCATCGGCAAGATCAGTCCCAACCACGGCGGAAACCGAGCGGTCTGGGATACGGTCGGCGCCAACGCGAGCGAGCCGAGCCTCGGCACTGCGCCCAAGTTCGAGCCGATCGGCGAATGGCACTTCGACAAAGACGGCGTTCCGGTCGCGGGTCCAAAGCCCCAAGCTTCGGCACCACCCCCGAAACCCGGAACCGCCGAAGACGTCGACCGCCCGAGAAAGGACCGAGGCGGCGCAACCGGCGAACGGTGAGCTACTCGTCGACTCGCGTCTTGCCAGCGCCGATCTCGAGGCTACCGAGACCGTTTCGCGTCATGCGGCCAGGGGCGTCGTCCCACAGTTCCGATGTCGCCGGGCCGAAGGTCGATCCGCCCACGTCGGTGCGACGTGCCTCCGCGCCGTCTTCCACCGGGACGCCGACCTGAATCGCCGCCCGAATCTGCGTCGCGACGCTCGCCATGATGTTACAAAGTCTCTTGAAGCCAAGCACAGCGCGACCTGCCCGATTTCCGCAAGAACCGCGAATCATCCTACACGCGCTTGCACGTCGTGGAAGCTGACCTCAATAGGGACGCACCCATTTTGTAAAGGCGGCGATGGCGAGGCGGCGGCAGTGATGAAACTGGGCGCATACGCGCCCAGGAAAGGATCAGCCTGGCACCGACAATTGGGTTGTTGTGGCAAAGCGCGCGCGCAAAGTGGTGAAGAGCTTCGAAGCCGCATCGAGCGCCGTGTCAGGCACCGTTATCCCCTGCTGTGCCCATGACGACACCAGCTGCAATGAAGTCGTGGCTTTCCAGCCCTCGGGGAGATCCACGCCGAGCCGCTTCGCAGCGGCCTTGATCTGATCAGGAAGACTGCCTGCCTGGCGGTCGGCGGCCGCGAGGCTCAGAGGTTTCGGCAGAAGGTGGTTAAGGGCCGGAAGGATGATGGCCTCGCTGAGGATGTCTTCGATCGCGACCAAAGCGCCAGGCTGCGCCAAGGCATCATCGAGCATGACGATGTGGCTGTCCTGTCCAAGATACAGTTCCTTGAGAAGGGCATCGCGCCGGACTCGTCCGGCCTCGTCAGCATCGAGAAGGATTAGGGGCCGCACTTCCTGGCCAAGGAACAACGCAGCCAAGTGGCCAACAAGCTTGGTGCCGCCGCAAGGCGTGATGTAGATGTCCTCGGGAAGGGCAGCCAGGCCCTTTGCGCGGCATTGCTGGTTGAGGGCGTGCAGGTAGTAGTAATCGCTCATGCCCTCGACGAGCACGTTCCTCTTGTGCTGGAAGAGGCCGCGCAGCATGGCGTAGCCAGCGGCAGCCTGTAGCGGAAAGATGGTCTCGCGGTCTTTCGGCCAGGTATCGGCGCTGATCCTCGAATGGCCGGTGTTGTCCTCGGTGACGGGGCGGACGCGGTAGATGTGCTCGCCGTCCACGAGGAACGGCGAGTGCGTCGTATAGACGAGCTGGTTCTTCTCGGCCAGGCGCTCGAAGAATGCCAGAAGCTCGTGCTGGGCGGTTGGATGCAGGTTCAACCCTGGCTCGTCAAGCAGAAGGATCGCGTCCTTGTGTCCTTCCTCGGACTCGACGAGGAAAACGAGGTAGAAGGAGAAAAACCACTGGAACCCCTTGCTACGGGCTTCCAGTTCGATTTCGACGTCGGGTCTGCGATCATCAGCAACCCAGATGCGGAAATAGTCGCCGTCAGCGTGGTAGCGAATCTTGTGGCGCCGCTGCGACCACCAATCGGAAAATCGGGTGCTGATGTCGTTGGAGGCAGAGTTGAGGCGGATCGCGCGCTCTTCCTTTCGCCGTTGATCCTTGGCGACCGTCTCGGCGTTCGGCTGCTGGCCGCTCTGACGCTGCGCCCTCGCCTCTTCGGTCCCGAGTTCGGCAATGTCCTTCGCATCGAGTGCGACGTGCTTGAACATCGCGTTGATCGTGCGTGCGCGTGGGTTGTTCGGTTCGCGTTGCAAGTCTTCGAGAAACCGGGGCAGGTAGATCGCGCTGTCGAGGACTCCGTAGTTCTCGAAGTAGATCAGCACGGGAAGAGCGTCTTCGATCAGCTTGTCGAGCTTGGGGAGGAATGGCCCGGCCTTGGCAGCGTCGAGAACCGGATCAACGGCCTCGTGCAGTGCTTCGACAAGATCTGCGGTCTGCGGATTGCTCTTGCTCTCGGCCTCCGCCTTCACTTTGGCAAGTGCCTTGGCACCGGCGTCATTGCGAAGGTCGGCTAAGCCCTTGAGCTGGTCCTGCCACTGCAAGGCCCACTGCGCGAGCGCGTTCCGGGTTGCGGCGGTCGCTTCCTCCTGCTCGGGTGCGGGCGCTGCGAGGCGGCGCGCGCCGCTGGCGAAGGCCTTGAGCCCGGCAAGTACCGGCTCGGCGGATAGCGGCGCCTCGGCAAGAGCTGGCTCATACTCGAACGCTATTGAGCCGTCGTAGTAGCGGGTCGCAATCGCCTCGGTCGGCGGGTTCTGGCCTGATGGCAGCAAGGCCGCGATTTCAGCCGTCAGCTCGTCGGTGAAGGCGAAGGCGACGGAGCAAACAGGCCAGTCGCCGCCCTTCGAGCCACGGCCCACATAGTCGCGCATGTAGCGGTCACGCGGAAACTCGCGCATTGGGTCGTATGGCTCGGGCGTTGCGGGGTTGAACTTGTGGAAGGCCTTCAGGAGCGTGGTCTTGCCGGACTCGTTGCGTCCGACAAAAGCTGTCACCCGGTCAAGCGAGACCCAGCCGCTGTCATCGATGTTGCGAAAGTTCCGGACCCGGAACCGCTTTACCTGCATGGCGTCTCTCCTTACCTCTTATCTGATCCAGTATTCGCGTATGCGTGTGTGCTCCAACAGCAGGCGCATCGTCGAGAGCGTGAAGACCTTGACATCTCGTGGCTACGCTCAGCTTCGCTACTCGAGCCGCATTCCCTTCTTGATCCCGACCAGGATCTTGTTCATCTGTTCCACCACGTCGTCCGGCGGCGCCTTGTCGGTTCCCACCTGGATCTGAACCGAGAACTTCAGCTCGTGGCCCGCGGCAGCCTTCGTCAGTTCGCCGAGCTGGTCGGCGAGATCCTGGATCTCGTTCGGACGCAATTCGGCCGTGACCTGCTTTGCGCCGTAGCCTTTCTTCGGCGGCGGCTCCTTGATTTCGGTCCGGACGACCATCTTCACGCCGGCCGCGCCGCCGAAGTCGGTGGGCCAGTCATGGGAATCGGCCGTTCGTTCGAGCACTCCCAATCGGAAGGCCTCGTCGAGCGCCTGCCGAACCGGTGCCCAGGGCAGGGGCTTGCCGCGCTTGTTCGAGAGCGAGGCGTGGATCAGATGCGCGGTTGTGACCTTCTCCGTCCAGGCCGCCGGCAGATTCGCGGGCAGGAGATCGGCTGTCGACAACGGCGCCGGCGGCGGCAGCAGCTGCGCCTCGTCGGTCAGAAAGCCGGCTGGAACATCGTCCCCGCAGACGCTGATCGTCCCGTTAAGCAGCCACACCCTCCGCGACTTGACGGCGCCTGCCACTGCGGCCTTGATCGCGTCCGCCGATGCGCCAGGGATCGACAGCGGCTCCGTGTAGCCCCCCTTGTCGATCTGCACATAGTGTTTGCCGGAGAAGTACGCCGCAACGTCGCTGAGCTTGATGCAGTCCGTCTTCCACAGGTCCGGGAGAGCTCCCGGCGCAACCAGGGCGGGTTCGACGTCGACCAGCGTTGCAGCGTCAGAGAGCACCACTTCGAGCGACGGATCGCGTAAGGCCACGTCATCCGGACGCGACTTCCAGAACGTGCGGACCGACTTGTCGGCTCGGGTCGCCTGCAGCACGAACTCACCGGCCTCGCAACCGAGCAGCAGCGTGTCGAGGATTGCGCCCCGATTCAGCATCTTCGGCAACTTCGCGGTGGAAGCGAACGCGCCGACCAGGTCCTTCACGTAGCGCGACTTCTCGCCTGCCTGCCACAGGTCGTACGGCCCACCCGGCAGGAGCGCCTCGGCGTTGACTGCGGTGCTCTCGATGCGGGCGCGCTTGTCGTTGACGATCTTGGTGAACAGCGGCTCGTTATCGATTGCCAGCCGAAAGGCTGCAACGTCGTTGGCCTCGTTCACCGAAACCACGATGCAGTAAGCCATGATGACCTGCGACGTCATCTCGCTACGCGCCGCCCTCAGGTTCGCGTCGAGTTGCGCGGCACGGATCGTATCGACGTCATCGCGGCTCTTGAGCAGTTCGCGCACCTTTTCCCAGCCGAGAACATCTCGAACTTTCTCCCGCGCCAGCTCGATGCCGTCCTTTGACGGCACAGCCAGTACGATGGCATTCCGGTTCGTTGCTCGCGGACGATCCGCCGCTGTCGTCTCGTCGATGAACCGCTTGGCCTCCACGCTCGGCTTACCCGACTCGGACGCTGCTTTCGGGCCGAGCACCGCGTAGTGAAACTCACCGTCGTCCTCGATATCCGAGGGCTTGGCCGGCAGCATGTGGACGGCCGCGCCCATGGTGCGCGCGCCCTCGGTCAAACGCTTGGTCTGACCGATCTCCTTCTCCAGCACCTCGTCCAGCACCGTCTCCGAGATGTGCTGCCGGGCGTCGTGGTGCATCTGCTTGAGGTTCGGCTTGGAGCCCAGACGCCAGACCTTAGGTAGGTTGCCTTCCTTCTCCGCCGTGAAAGTGTCGTCCAGGTACCACGACACGTCAGCCCAGCGCGCAAGGCCTTTGCTCAGATCGATCTTGTCCGAGCCGTTGGCGCCGAGCATCACCATCAGTTCCCGCGTCTGCGCCTTCTGGCCGATCGGCTGGGAGTGCAGGAAAGTCGCGACAACGGCCTGCTCGATCTCGCGGAATTTGAGCCCAAAGCCCTCCTCCTGGATCTCGCGCGCCTTCTTGATCTCGCCTTCCAGGATCGCCTGCCAGTCCTGCCGCTTGCCCTCGTACTGCTCCGTGCGGGCGATCGTGGCCAATTCGCGCGTGGCATCGGTCAGTGCGACATCCGAAGGCGCGGACAGAAAAGCTGCTGGACCAACGTTGGGTGAAGGATCGCCCCACTTCTCCGTGTCCCGCAGGGCCATCGCGAAGGTCCGCAGTACGCCACGCGTGCGCTGGAAGCCCTCCAACTGCGTCCACTTCTCGAAGAACGCATCGGTCAGGTTCGGGTGGAACGGGAACGCCGCCAGGAAACGCTCTTCCTCGTGCGAGCGGTTCTTCTTCGTCTGGTCGTCGAGATCGCAGATGCCGTTGAGCGCGCTCACCACCTGCTGCTTCCACTCGCCGCGGTTCGTGTAGCTGGCCGGCGTCAGCAGCCGCCGCCGCAGCACTTCGGCGACGTCCTGCCGCTCCACCGGCTGCACCCCGGCATCCGACACGCGCTGGAAGATCTCGTACAGGGCCTTCTCGATCTTCTTGCCGAGTTCGTCGCTCTTGGCCGGGTCGGACGCCAGCAGCGAGGCCACCAGCGCGCAGCCCGGGACCCGCCCTGCCGCCTGGGTCAGGCACTGAAAGAAGTACTCCGCCTTGCCGAGCCAAGCCGCGTCCATGCCGACAACCTGCCGCGCCCACATCAGCACCTCGTCGAGCAGGATCAAGGTCGAGAGACCCTCCTTCGACGGCAGCGCGAGCAGTTCTTCCAAGACGTTCGTCGCCGGCGCCGTGTCGCGCTCGCCGTCGTCCTTGCCCAGGACCTTCAACCCGGTCTTGCCTCCCAACTGCCACGCCAGCGCGCTCCACGGCATCTTGAACCGGCGCACCGTACCGTCAGGGGCCTTGACGTCCATGCCGGTTTCGAGGTCGAGCTGGTCGAAGACCAGCGCGGCAATGCGCGCCTTGGGTGGCACGGTGCCGATGTGCGTGATGAACTCCTCTACCGCCGGCAGCTTGGGCAGCTTGTCGGGCGCGGCTGTCAGGTGCACCAGCGTGATCAGCGCGTGCGTCTTGCCGCCGCCATAGGTCAGCTGGAGCTGCCGCACGGCCTTTTCCGACTTCCCAGCGAGCCTGAGGACCACGTCACGCGCCAGATCGCGCAGCTTGGTCGTCGGATACGTCAGCGCGAAGAACTCTTTCGGATCGTGATAGACGGAGCGGTTGCGTTCCATCATCACGTCGTAGAGGTCCGCGGCGAACTCCTTCTGTGAAAGTTCGCCGCTGCGGATGTCCGGCCTCAAGTCGACCACCTTGTGCCAGGGCTTCGTGCTGATCTTGGCCATGTGCAAGTCCTTCTTCTGTATGTCTGGTCGCGGCTACGCTCTCAGACGGGCAACGCACCCTGGGCCGCAGCGCCCAGGCTGCGGACGTGATTCGAAAGGCTTTCCAGGATTGACCGCTCCTCGTCGCCGTGCGGTGCGAGCTCGATCAAGGCCTGCAGCAGTTGCGCAAAGATGGGGCTCCGGCGCAGGCCACGCGAGTCGAGGTATTCATTGACCTTGTTGACGTCGCCGCCCTTCCACAGGTGCATTAGCTTGTGCGCCTGGTCGATCAGCGGTGCCGCGCGACCGCCTTCGGTGTCCAGACCCAGCATCCGGTGCTTGCGCTGCGACCATGCACGCAGCCGGAACGTGCCGCCACCACCGGTCGTCTCGACTTCCTCCACACCCTCCTCAGCCTCAGCATCCTCGACTTCGTCCTCCGCGACCGATCCTTTGCCACGGCTGAGGATCTCGTACTGATCGGCCAACTGCCGTTCGGCGAGATTGCAGGAGACCGCGTACAGGATGCAGGCCCCGGCAGGGGCATCCTTCAGGCCGAAGTCGTTGCGGTGCAGGAGGTAATACGTGGTCACGTCGTCGAGGCCGGAGCTGTCGGTCGCAACCGCGTCGCCCCGCGTCAGAACCCGGCCAACCACGAAGTCGACGACGATGCGGCGCACGTGCCGCAGAAACTCCGTCACCGTCATCAGCGCGCCGGGTTCGGACGCCTTTTTGACCGCCGGATACTGGCTGAAGGCCTCGAGTGCTGGCCCGGTGGCCGCCCACACGAAGTCCGGCCCGCGGATGCCGGCATCCCAGAAATCGCGGAGCTTCGAGACAATCCCCACCTCCATTTCCTTGATGACTTGGGCGTCCCAGCCAGCGCGGGCGACTGGATCCCGCTTTCTGCACACCAACCACACGGAGGAAGCCAACGCCGCCGAGGACATGGCACGCATGCGGTTGCCCATTTCGGTCTGGATTGGCCATGATCCATCCACCACGAATCCGGCGCGGATGATTGCGGATACCAGTGTTTCCCACGCGTCAGGCTGCTTGTGGGCAAACACGATGACCAGCCTTCCGTCGGCCTTTAGGGCCGCGTGACAGGCCTGGAAAGCACGGGCCATGCCGTCTTCGTAGTTCTTCTTCGACGCCGCCTTGTCGCCGCCGAAGCGCGAAGCGTCGTCGATCAGTTCACCATCGTTGGCCCTATGGTTCCACTTGGGCGCCAACGGTTCGGCAAAAGCCGCGTTGAACTCGGGCGAAAAGCCATAGAACGTGCGACGCAGCCAGACATAAAAAAAGTCCATCAGGTCCGAATAGGGTATGGCGTCGTAGTACGGCGGGTCGGTAACGACGACGTCCACTTCCCCGTCAATGGGCTGAGTTGCCGAGCGCCGCAGGGCGCGCGCGCGCCCGCCGTTGGCTGCCACACTTGCGTGTTCGATGTAACGGCCGACCCAGTCCAGTTGCGCCTCCCAAGCGCCGCCGACGGTATTCGGCAGGGGCAGCTCCGCGACGTCCCACGCCATCGGCAAGGCGAATCTGGGAAACGTGTTCCGCATCTTCTCGCCCGAGTTGTGCCAAGTGCAGATGGCCGACCCGTAGTCCGCAGCCTTGTCGAGCACAACTCCAAGATAGGCCAGCACCGCCTCGCGCCATGTGGAGTCCTCAAGAGTCAGTCGCGCCGGCACGGCCCGGACGGCCCTGAGGAAGACACTCAGCGCCGTCAACTGGCGCGGCATGAACAGCTTTTGCCACTCGTCGATGCCATACAGGGGGACTGTGAATGCCGACCCGCCGCCCTCGCGGCTTGCGCCGAGAGGTATCAGCTCTCTTGGCAACCCGAGTGGCACTCTTTCGAACTCGAGCGCCAAGTCTGCTTCGGCGGCGTGTGCCATCGCGACCTCGTGCCCGGTCGGAAGGCGATATTCCTTGCCCTCTGGGCCATCCACTACCACTGCTGTCATGACCATGCCAAGGCGACCGGTACGGCCTTCGAGCCGCAGATCTTCCTGCGTCATGATCGTCGCGCAGCAGGGGCACGCAGCTCCAGAGCGACTCATCGTGCCAGCACCTAACTTCTTGTCGTATTCGCGCCGCTGGGCGGGATTTCCGCCCTGAACCTTCGCTCCGCCATCGATGCCGAACACCACCGCCGTGCGATCGGCGTTCGGTTCCATCGTCAGCACGACCCGCTTGTTGTCCTTCTTCGCGAGCCAGCGAGTCTTCAACAGGGGCACCATGGCGCGGCAGGCTTTGCACTTGACGGTGCGCGCCCACAGGAAGGCGACCGTCGGCTTGGCCACCCAGCGCGGGTTCTTGTCGTTGTCGAGATACGTCTTCTTGTCGAAGCCGGCATTCAGCAGCTCGATCTGCGGCTCACCCGCCTCATTGGTAGGAACGAGCTTGAGATGCTCTTCTTCGCCTCGGGCGAGCGTCACGCGCCTGTAGGGATCGAGCGAGCAGAACTCAGCGTATGTCGGGTAGAACGGGGCGAGTTCCCGACGCGCCTCCCGCAGCACCCACCGTCCCCAGGCGCGAACGTGCCAGGCGAGATCGGCCTCCAGCAGCGAGGGATCGAGCTGCAGATGCTCGAACATCTCCCCCTGGGATTCCTTGGGCGTCTGCCTCGCCAGCAAATCGAGTTGCGTCCGAATGGCAGCCGGCTTCAACCCGAGCGCCTTCAGGTACGTCGCCATGAAGTCACGATCTGCGAGCGCGAAATCCGGCAGGCGCCGCTTCTGCCCGGCGAGCTTCTGCGGGTACTCCAGCGTGCACTTTAGGATGAACCACGCCACCGGGTTGATGTCGACCGCCGTCACTTCGCAGCCGAGGCGCATCGCCTCCAGCGGGATCGCACCGCCGCCGGCGAAGGGGTCGAGCACCTTCGGCGCCCGCCCGCCGTACGCCTTGCGGATTTCCGCGCGGAACCAATCCAGGTCCGGTCCCGACTCGCGCCCCCAGTGCAGGATGCCGCCCTGCGTCTCCTCCGAGACCACGTCCTCCACCTTGCCGGAGGGCAGCTTCTTGCGTTTCACAGACATGACGACCGTGCCGCCGAGCCGCTTTAGGATCTCGTCGCGCTTCTCCTTGTCGCCGGGGTCGGGCAGCAGGGTTGCGATCAGCGCCGCTCGGGAGGCCGCCAGCGGCCGCCGCGCGGGCCAGATGTGCAGCGTGGAGATGTGCCCGTGCCGAACGTTCTTCTCGTGGACGGAGTCGATCGACGTCTGCTTCAGCGGGAAGGCGACTTCGATCAGCCGCTTGCCATTCGACATTGCTGCTCCTATAGCCCCGCGATGCATGCGGGCGTAATGCTGGTGAACCACTTCGCCGAATCCGGTGGTGCCTTTCTTGGCTGGCGAACGCTTCCTGACACCAATCTCGGACGAAGCATTGCCACGAGTTCGTTGATGTACGCGCTTTCGCCGGCCCACTCTTCAGCCCGCCCGTATTGGTTGATCTCGGCCCATCGGCGAAAGACGAATGCGTACAGGTCGGCCACCTGAACGAGGCCCGCGTGGTGGGACTTGACCGAGAACGAGCTGTCGATCAGCTGATCAAGTGCCGCCTGCTTCTTGCCCCGCGCGTAGTAGTCGTCGGTCCAGTTCGGCGGCGCCCAGAGAAGTTCAGAGAGGTGATCGGCGCCTGCCTTGTTCTCGTCGAAGATCAGGAAGGTCCGGCCCTTGTTCTTCGCATGATCTTGGTTGTTCTTCTGTACCTGCAACGCGATGTGGAGCGCCGCCGCCAGCCATGGGTCTCGTTTGGGTAGCCCCGGGTCAGGTGCCTTGCCGAAGGCCGCTCGGTCGATGGCGGCCATGACCAAGTGATGCTTCCGATCGCCCACCCATTGACAGATGGTTCCGGCGAGCCTTTTTCGCGTGTCAGCTTCAATCTTCTTCCAGCGGTCGCGGCCGAAGATCATCTTTGCGCCCTTCAATTCGCGAAGGTTTTCCTGAAAGAGATCCTGGACAAGGCCGAAAGTCTCTCCGAACTCGGCCACCGTCCGGTTCAGGCGCGTGACGTCGGCGAGGATTCCCACCATGACAAGGCACGGATCGGCATCGTTGTTTCCGCTCTCGTCGACGTAGCAAACCTTCATTTCCAGTACTCCGGACGATGAAGCTCGAAGCCATCTTGACGCCGAACCACGGATGGCAGCTGCGTTTGCCGCAGCTTGGCTTCGCCGACAGTGAAATAGCCGTTGGCCGCCTTGGTCAGCGATGCGGACTGCCGGGCTGGCGGCTGGGCGACGACGATCCGCTTTTCCGGGAAGCGCGCCCGCACTTGCTGAACTGGTGTGGTGAGATCGCTGTCGGCAGAGATCAACAACGCTGTATCGAAGCGATCGTCGAACGCGTCCGCTAGAAGCTGAACGGCGATGTTGACGTCGGTCATCTTCTCCTCGTAGTCCATCCACGTGTTGCCGCAGCGGCGACACTGCCGAGGCTTTTCGAGGTAGTGACCGAAGTGCAGCGTGATGCCCGGCAACGTACCCAGAGCTTCGAGATAGGTCCCTTGCCTCCGCATATCCTGACCGTTGTGGCCGTTGTCGCGGATACGGGTGGTGAAGTAGTGAACGCCGTGCAGTGTCTGATCCGGTTTGAGCAACTCTCTGGAGAGCGCGACCAGGTCGAGCCAGTAGTACTTGCGCCAGCCCTTGTGCCTGAGGCCGAAGTACAGGTTGAAGCCGTCCACGTAGGAGATGACTCGGGTCATCGGGGTCCTCTCTCCTCGGATCCCCAACACGCCTTGACATGGACCGCAGCCGCCCCCATACTTCGCAGCGTTAACCCCGCCGGAGATCGCATCTCCGGCCCGACGCCTCCCTCGCGGAGGCGTTTCTCTTTGTGCCGGCCGCAGTTCATCGCAACGTCTCCGCGGCTTCGAGGATCGCCTTGGCCGAGACGACGAAGCCGGCCTTCGAGCGGGCGACCAGCTTCCCGAACGGGTCCTGCACCCGCACGAGCCGCGGCGATCCGCTGCCGCAGTCGAAGACGGTGTAGAGCCAGTAGCGGCTCCGCAGGTTGATCGCCTTCGCCCATTCGTTCTCGGTCAACTCGATATCAGCAGTCTCGACCCTGCCCTTCACTTCAATTGCGCGTTCGTGGTCGTGCCGTTTCGAGAAGATGTCGAATCCCGGATAGTCGGTCAGCCCGGCGAGCCTGGCCCTGTCGGGTGTTGAGACATCGCGTGCCTCACCGCCAGCAGCCGCCTCGTACGCCATGGTGATTTCCATCGCGATTCGCTCGACCTCGTAATCGCGGGCCTTGACGTCCTCCGGGTTGGTCGACGGTTGCACCAGGGCGGTGGCAATGAGCTCGACCTGGCCCGACTGGATCAGCTCGGCCTCGCGCCGGGCCTGCGCAATCGCGACATCGCGGCGCTCGTACAGCCCGCGCTGCTGCTGCTTGATGCGTTCGAGCTCGGCCAGGGCTCGCTTATCGCCTTCCCGGGCACGTTCGGTGAAGCGCTTGCGTGCCGACGCCAGCTCGGATTCCTGGTAGTCGTAGGCGCGCCGCAGGTAATCCTCCGTGTAGCGCAGCCGGTCCATCGCTTGCAGGCGACGAACGTCACTCATTCGATGGAGGACGGTACCCGAGACGAACTCCTCAGAAGCGAGCCGGTAGGTGTTGCCTTGGGCAACGAAGCCGACGCTGGCCGCGTCCACCTTCGCGGCCGGTCGCAGGAGCAGAATCTGCTCGACGGAGCTCTCCTCGATGCGGTTGTCTGCGAACTGCTTGACCGCAACCAGGCACTGCTCAAGCACCTCTTCCTGGTGCAGGGCCGGAAACGCCTCGTCCACTCGCCGCACGACGCTCACGCGCATGACGTGAAGCAGATAAGGCGCCGAAGCGGAGACATCGACGAAGACTGCGCCGCGCCGGCCAGCCAGGCGGCAGCGTTCCACCGCAAGGGCGGACATGCGCTCGAAGACCGGTTCACCGGGATGCAGAAACACCGCATCGCGGCTGTCGGCGGGGCGATACACGGTAAGTCGCGCGCGGGCGGACTCGGGGTAGGTCTCCAGCAGCGGAATGACGCTGTCCAGCGCGCCCTTCCTTCGAGCACGAAGGAAGAAGGTGCTGTCGAGGTCGCCGACGAGATCTACGTCGATGGTCGGGGCGGCGTGCTCCAGGTAGCGGCGGACGTAACCGGGCAGCAGGCGGCGCATCTCCTCGATGTGCATCGCCTCCTGCAGCTTGGGCAGGTCCTTCGCCACCTCGCCGCCACGGCCGAATATCGCTTCCTCGCGCGCCGCGATCGCCCGGATCTGCTCCACCGTCAAGTGCCCGGCCAGATCGAGCGCTTCGCGATCGGCCGCGTCCTCGGAAACGATCGCACGCTGGATGTAGTCGTTGAGGGAAAGGCCCTCGAAGATGCGCCCGATGACGTCGAACACCTTGTCGGATCCCAGTTCCTTGCGGATCTCCTCCATCTTGTTGAGCAGGGTCTGCACGACACGACCTTCACGGGTCTTGCCAGCAACGAGGTTGAGGATCGCGACCCGATCCTTCTTCTGGCCGTAACGGTGGATCCGGCCCATGCGTTGCTCAAGACGCGCCGGGTTCCATGGCACGTCGTAGTTGACGAGCACCCAGCAGAACTGAAGGTTGATGCCCTCGGCCGCGGCATCGGTGCCGACGAAGAAACGGGCGCCTGATCCGTCAGGTCCGGCCTTGGCACCGTGCGGGCGGCGAAACAGCTCCACCTGTGCGTCGCGTGCCTCGAAATCCAGACCACCGTGGATGTATGCCACCTGCCCGGCGTACCCCATCGCTTCGAGCCGTCGCATCAGGAAGTCCAGCGTGTCGCGGTGCTCGGTATAGATGATCACCTTCTCCTGCTCGAACTCCGGGCTGCGCAGAAGCTCGCGCAACTTTTCGAACTTGCTTTCGAGGCCGCGCGCGTAGACAGCCTCCGCGAGACCAACAAGTTCCCTGACCTTCTCACGCTCGGCGACCAGCTCGGCCAGATTGGTGGCGACGAACGCGGCAAGTGCCTGTGCCTCGTCCTTCTCGTGCTCTTCGATGCCGCCCTCGGCACCCTCCTCGTCAGCGGTCTTCTCGTCCAGCGTGTCGCGGACCTGGCGATCGAGCCGCCGCTGCTGTTCGCGCAGCTGCTCCTCCGGAATGCGACCAGACTGGATGTCGTCGATGAGCGTTTCGAGTTTCTCTAGGCGGTTTCGCAGCGAGCGCAACAGCGCCCAGGTACTGCTGGCAAGGCGGCGCTGGAAAATGGTCATCGCGAAGCGCGCCGCGGAGCGGTTGAGCAGCCGAGCCTGGTTGTAGAAGTGACGGATGTAGGCCGTGGTCTTGTCGTACAACTCCTGCTCGCTCAGCGGCCCCTGGCTCAGCTCATAGCTGTGCGTGTCGCAAACGCGCAGCGGGTACAGCGGCGCGCCGCGCAGGTCGACCATCTCTTCCTTGACCCGCCGGGCGAAGTACTTCTTGCGGTCGTCTGCAGGGAACGAACCAAAGGCCGTCTCGGTCGAGAAGATCTCTGGCTCGAGCAGCCTCCACAGGCAGTAGTACGGGAACGGCTTGCCCATGTGGGGCGTCGCGGTCAGGAGCAGCAGGTGATGAGCGCTCCACCCGAGACGCCACTCGTCTGGAATATCGCGTACCCCAGCCAGCGCCTCGGCAAGCCGATAGCGGTCGGTGGGCCTGAAGGTGCCGTCGGGATCGCGGTTGGCGCTGAGCTTGTGTGCCTCGTCGAACACGACGAGTTCATAGGGGGACACGGACGGATCGCGCAGACAGCCGAACAAGGCCTGACCCCGGAGGCTGTCGACGCTGACGATCACGCGGTCGCTGTCCGCGCCCGTGAAGGGGTTGCCTTTACGCGCGTCGCTTCCGGTGACGATGCGGAAAGACAGTTGGAACAACGTCCGCATCTCGCGGTACCAGTTGCCAACCAGCCCGGCCGGGACGACAACCAGGACGCGGCGCAGCGTGCGTCGTGACAGGCTCTCGCGGATGTAGAGCCCAGTCATGATCGTCTTGCCGGCGCCGGCATCGTCGAACAGGCCGAACCGCAGACGCGGCTGAGGCAGCATCCGCTCGTACACCGCGATCCGCTGGTGCGGCAGCGGATCCACCTGGCTGATCTCGGTTGCGAAGGCCGGGTTGAACAGGTGGCCGTAGCTGAGCCGTTCGCCCTCGACGAGCGTCCGCACCTGATTCGGGTCGCCGAGGAAGTCCAACTTCTGGGCTTCCAGTTCTGCCGCGTTCACGGCAGCCGAGGGGGTCGGCGCAGACGCCGACGGTGACTCCGCCCCCTCCAATGCGCGCAACCGACCCACCGCAAGCGCAGACGGGCGACTGCGCCCCAGTTCCCAGCGGGAAAGGGTCACGAAGTTGACCCCGAGTTGCGCGGCCATCGCCGCCTGGGTCAGCCCAAGCCTCTCTCGCAGCCTTCTGATCTCGGTGGCTTCCATCCCGCGATGTCCCTAACGACTAGACAGCCGTTGTCATGCAGTTCCAATGGCACGCATTCTAGGACGTAGACCGTTTGCTGTCAACATGACAACTAGGCGAGTGCATAGTTGTTCGCACATCGAAAGCGTCACATGAGCGCGCCGAAGCTGCTGGCGACCCAAATGAGGGTCGCACTATCTTTTTAGCCATCTTTACTGTATCTTATCACTGTCATGCAAGAGCAGAAGACCTTCACCCTCGACGAGATCGCCGCGCTGGCCGAGCTTCCGCGTCGCACCGTCCGGTACTACATCCAGTCCGGACTGATCGATCGCCCGCAGGGTGTCGGCAAGGGCGCCTACTACACCCAACACCACGTCGAGCAGCTTCTGCTGGTGCGGAAGTGGCAGCTGGCGGGGCTGTCTCTGGAACGGATCGGCGAGTTGCTCAAGCAGCAGGCCGCCGGCCCCCTGCCCCCGACGCCACGCCGCGCCGGGACGGTCGAGGTCTGGAGCCACCTGGTCGTCGCCGACGGCGTCGAGCTCACCCTGGAGCCCAGCCGCGCCGGCCTGACGCCGGAGCAGGTGCGGGCCTTCTTCCGCGCGGTGACGCAGGCCTACGCGCAGATTCACGAAAGCGAGGAAAAAGAATGAACAAGCTGGCATCGGCCCTGACCGGCCTGGAGGGCGAACGCGTCGCCCTGTGCGACGTCTCGGTCTCCGCAGTCCTGCAGGATCTGCTTGCGGAGGTCACCGTCTCACAGACCTACCGCAACGACGAGCGCGTGAACATCGAGGCGGTCTACACGTTCCCTCTGCCCCTCGATGCGGTGCTTCTCGAGCTTGAGGTCGAAATCGGCGGGCGCCTGCTGAAAGGCGTCGTCGTCGAGAAGAAGGCGGCGGAGGGGAAGTACGAGGACGCGGTCGAAGCCGGGGATGCGGCCGTGATGCTGGAAGCGATCGAGCCGGGCCTCTTCACGATGAACGTCGGCAATCTGCTCCCGCAGGAGACGGCGAAGATCACCTTCCGCTACGCCATCCTCTATCGATGGGCAGGCGATCGCCTGCGGTTCTTCCTGCCAACCACGATCGCACCGCGTTTCGGCGAATCGCCGCATCTGCCCCATCAGGCGCCGGAAGCGTCACTCACGGTGGAGAACCAGTTCTCGCTGCGCGTCGAGGTGCGCGGTGCGCTGCGCGACGCCCAATTCGTCTGCCCATCGCACGCCGTCGAGTTCGTGAAGTCGGCGGAGAGCGTCGTGCTCTCGCTGAGCCAGCCCAAGGCGGTCATGGACCGCGACTTCGTCTTGAACGTGAAGGCCCCGCAGGCGACGCGCAGCTTCGTCCTCTGCGGCCAGGACAGCGACGGGCTGGCTGCCGTCGCGAGCTTCCAGCCGTTCTTCCCAGGACTGCAGCAGCCGCGGCCGTTGAACCTCGCCATCGTCATCGATTGCTCCGGCTCCATGCAGGGAGACTCGATGGAGCAGGCAAAGCAGGCACTCGAAGGCATCCTCGAGGGGTTGCAACCGCACGATCGAATTGCGCTGATCGCCTTCGGCAACTCGACCAACGTGTTGTCCGATCGGCCGCTTCCATGCAACAAGACCAACCTCACCAAGGCCAAGCGGTTTGCCAAGGCGCTCGACGCGAACATGGGCGGCACCGAGATCGGCAACGCTCTGCGCGAGGCCTATGCGGTGGCCGGCCGCTCGGAATCGGCCGACGTCTTTCTGGTGACGGACGGAGAGGTCTCCGATTGGGAGACCGTCGTCGACGATGCGAAGAAGTCGGGCCACCGTATCTTCACGGTGGGCGTCGGCAGTGCGGTCTCGGAGGCTTTCGTTCGCGAGCTCGCGGTCGGCACGGGCGGCGAATGCGAGCTGGTGTCGCCCCGCGAAGGCATGGCGGACCGCGTCGTCCGTCACTTCGAACGCTTGCGCTCGCCGCGGGCGAAGCTGGTGGCAGTTCGCTGGCCCGATGGTGCCGCGAGCATCACTCCGGCCCGGATCGGCGCGGTTTTCGAAGGTGACACGGTAGTCGCCTGTGCACGCTTCGATCGCGCGCCGGCGCACGGCGCCGCAATCCTCGAAGTCGAGACGAACAGAGGCGAGACTGTCCGACAGGAGTTGGCGTTTCCAGCGACAACACCTACCCCTTCCCCGGACGGGTTGTCTACGGTGGCCCGCGTGGCGGCCGCCGCCCGCTTGAAGGAACTGGATGATGACGTGGGCTTGGAAACGGCGCTCCGTTACCGGCTCGTGAGCCCTTGGACCAACTGGCTGGTCATGGCACCCAGGACCGACGAAGAAAAGGCCCAGGACCTTCCGGCCCTGCGCAAGGTCCCGCAGACGCTGGCGGCCGGCTGGGGCGGCGTGGGCAGCGTGGCGATGTCGCTCAGCATGGACGCATTGGCGGCCCCGCGTGCGATGTATTCCCGCAGCGTCGATTTCGCGGCCCTGGAGGACTTCGATCTCTCCGAGATCGAGACGCCGCGGCGCGCACTGCCTCTCGACTTGCCGGAGCCATATCGCCGACTTCTGGAACTCATCGATGCGGATGCATCTCGGCTCGACGTTCCCGGCGCGCTCGATCTGCTGACGCAATCCGGCCTTGCAGCCGAGTTCGACGACCTCTTCAGACACGCGGCCGACCTCGGCCTCAGTGTCGATGTCGTCGCTACGATCGTCCTCGCTCGCCTCCTGGGCGGTCCTCTCGGCGAGTTCGTGTCCGGCGACGCGCAAGTGGCGTTGGCATCGCTGCAGGAGCGCGCCCGGGAGGCGACGGACGCGTTGCGGGAGATGGGGCGTCACGGCGTCGCGCTGGCACGCCTAACTCAAGAACCTGTTGCAAGCGAGGTCCTTCGGCATCGTTCCGACGGCGAAGCCGTGGAGCGCTTCGCGCGGATGCGAGAACTGCTCGACCATCTCGAAGATGCAGTGCGCAGGTCGGGAGAGCGCCTGCAGCACGAACGAGCCCGTCATGCTCACCGCGAAGGAGGGGCGATCGCGTAGCACGACGACCAAAACGACTTATCCACGGCCGCGCGATCGGCGCCTCCAACGCAAGACTCGCGCGGCGGTGGGTAAGCCGCCTGAGCCGAGCGTTCTCAGCTTGTCGCCCGCAGTGCTGACGAGCTGGCCACCAGTCGAGGGGATGTTGACGTACCCCAGCTCAATCTGACGCTAGAACAATGCGCAGGAAGGACTTGGTCCGTCTCGGGTCCGCTCCTTTCAGGGGATGGCTTCTTTCAGGGCGCCCGCGGTCACCAGCGGGGCGGGTCTGGCGTGACAAGGGCTTCCCGTGGCCCCTTGTCTGAGGGCCGACTGTGCACTTTGATGACGATTCCGGGCTTCCCCCTGTAACCAAACAGGCGACTTGTTGTATGGTGAACCTCTATACAACGCCGCACGCCCATGGCCGAGAAAACTGTCTCAATGAGCTTTCGCGTATCGCCGCGATTTAAGGCCATGCTTGAGGCCGCGTCGGCGCGCGAGAACCGCAGCTTCACCAACATGCTGGAGACGTTGCTGTTTGCGCACTGCGACAGGCTTGGCATCAAGGAGCCCGCAGACAAGGAAAAGAAGGCGAAGGGGGGATCGCGTGACTGAAGGCCTTGCACCCGGTGCTCCGCTGGTTCTCGACTTGCTGAACTACATCGAGCAGGTCGAGAAGCTGAAGACCAAACCCAACTTCTCGGTGCCCAGCGAGTTCTTCGTCGCGTACCAGCACGAGCTCAAGGGGCTGCCTGGCCTGCAGTTCAACCTGCAAGTCGAGGGCGACGACGTTTGGCTTCGCGTGCCGAGGCTGCAGGAGATTGCGCCACCGGAGCCTGACGACCAACTGCGTCCGTGGGTAACTCTCTCCAAGAGCCCGGACAAATTCCCGGAGTTGAGGTCCGAGGTCATCTTGCTCGAAGGGCGACGCGAGGTCGGTCGGGAACGCATCGACGCCCATCCCGAGATTCGAGACCTGTTCGCCTGGTACGTCGAGTACATGTGGGAACCCTGGGCGCAAGCCGAGCGGCCGCGTCGAAAGACCATCTCTCGCTACAACCAGCTGTTCTCCCTCCAGCAGGCCATCTCCTCTGAGGGCGCGGAGACTCCGCTCGAGCTGGCCTGGGGCATTGGCTATGCCGTGTGGAAGAAGGACGGGTACGGCACGCCGGTCAAGTACCCGCCGCTAGTGCAGGTCTGCGAGGTCACTCTTAACGAGGCGACCTTCGACCTGGAGGTCCGGCCGCGCGACGTCGAGCCTCGCCTCGACGCGGACTGCTACGCGGAGATGGAGCTGCCTGGTGTCAAGCAGCTCGAAGCGTACTGGCGCGGCGCCCTCGCTTCCGGCGCGAACCGGGTCAATCCGTTCGAGCCGTCGACCTTCGAGGGCACGCTCAAGGCTGCCGTCGGCCACCTCGACCCGTCGGGCTCCTACGAGGCCCGCACCGAGGACGTGACGCCACCCGCACCGACCGACAGGCTGCTCATCACGAACACTTGGGTGGTCTTTGGGCGCAAGCGGTCAGGTGACATCTTCCTCGAGGACATTCGGCGCCTCAAGAAGAAGGTCGAGGAAGCACAGACGCTGCCCAGCGTCATCCGAGCGTTCGTCGAGCGAGGTGACGCCGAGGTGCGCGTTCGGCCGGAGCAGCCGTTCCGCGGGCTCTCGACCAGCGACGGTGGTGCAGGGGCCATGGAGTTGTACTTCCCGATGGCCTACAACGATGAGCAAGTCTCCATCGTTCAGAAGCTGTACGCCAATGACGGCGTGGTGGTGCAGGGCCCTCCGGGCACAGGCAAGACGCACACGATTGCCAACGTCATTTGCCACTACCTCGCCCAAGGTAAGCGCGTCCTCGTAACCGCCAAGGGTGAGTCCGCGCTGGCCGTGCTGCAGGAAAAGCTTCCCGAGCGAATTCGCCCCCTCAGCGTCGCGCTGCTCTCCGACGAGCGCGACGGCATGAAGCAGTTCGAGCACTCCATCCAGACCATTGCCTCGAGCGTCGCGTCTATCAACCCGACGCGGGCGGCGGCAAACATCGCTGCGGCCGACGAGAGGCTGAACCAGCTGCACGCAAAGATTTCTCATGTTGACCGCACGGTCGCTGCCTACGCGGGCAAGCACATGCGCAACTACAGCTTCCAGGGCAAGGAGGTATCGCCCGAGGAGATGGCAAAGCTTGTGCTCGACCAGGCGGAAGAGCACCAGTGGTTTGATGACGAACCCCCCGAGGTTCCTGAAGGCAAGCTGCCCTTCAATGACGACGACATCAACGCGCTTCGACGGGCTCGCATGCGCGTAGGCGAGGACATCGTCTACGTGGGATGCTCGCTTCCCGCTCCCGACGCCTTCCCGCCATGGTCCGACTTGCTGGGGCTGCACCGCGACCTGGTCCGCGCGAAGTCCATCGACAGCAGCGTGACTCAGGGTAGCGTGCTGGCGCTGGTCGACTCCCGGTTGGAGACGTTCGAGAAAGCGCAGGCCCTGGCTACGTTCCTCGACGAGAGATTGTCGCTGAAGGCCAAGCTCGCCGGCGCCCGTCAGCCGTGGCTTGAGACTCTCAGCAAGCGTATCGCCGACATGCAAGCGACGGACCCGGTGCTGAGGGGCCTGCTTGACGTCTGCGCGGTAGTGCGGCGCCTTGAGACCCAGCGGCGAGAGCTAATTGCAAAGGCCGTTGAGGTGCCGGCAGACGCGGAGCGCAACGATGACTTCGTCGAAGCTCTTGAACGCCTCATTGCGGGCAAGAGCGCCTTCATGATGCCGTTTGGCAAAGGTGAGGCGCGAAAGTTGGTGGCCGCCGTGCAGGTGACCGGAAGCCCCCCTGGCTCGGTGGAAGACTGGAAAGCGGTCAAAGAGCTGCTTGCCTGGCGAGCGGCGGCACGCAAGGCGCTCGCCAGGTGGTCCTCGTTGAGCGCAGAGTTTGGACTTGAAGCTGCTGCAGGCAACTTGGACGCAGACTTCAAGAAGGTCGCGCACTGGCAAGCGGGTGTCGAAGACGTGCGCCGGTTGATATTCGACTTCGACGCGAAGCTGCATGAGCGCTTGGCGGAGGTTTTCGGGAAGCCGACCGCTGACCGCATGTGGGATGGCGGCGAGGCGTTCGTTGCCCTGGCCTCCTCCAGTCTTCAGGCCCATGTCGACAAGGGTCGCCTGGCGTATTCCATGAAGCGGGTGCAGGAGCTCGTGCGCAAGCTCGAGGGCCACTCCGGCGGTATCGTGAATGAGATACGGCCCTTCCTTGGGGAGTCGCTAGGTCGGGCGTCTGCGGATGAGTCCGTGCTGCAAACCACGTGGGGCGCGTTGATGGCCGAACTCACGAGGCTCACGGCATTGCGACCGGACCTCGATGAGATTGCGAGAGTGGGTGCGTCAATTCAGACCGCTGGCGCCATCAACTGGGGAGCACGCGTGCGCACGCAGCGGGCCTCGGCCGACCACGACCCGTACACGCCCATCAAGTGGCACGAAGCGTGGAACTGGCGGCAGGCCGTGATGTTCCTCGACCGCATCGACGGGCACCACAAGCTGCGCGAGCTGTTCGACGAACGTAAGACGCTAACGACAGCCCTGGCGAGAACGTACCAAGAGCTCGTGGCCGAGAAGACCTGGCTCGGCGTGTTCAACAACTCGCCTGACGTCGTTCGTCAGGCGTTGCAGGCGTATCTCAACGCGGTCCAGGCCATGGGCTCGGGCACCGGCGTACGCGCGGTGCGGCACCGAAAAACCGCCCGCGAAGCCATGCTGCGAGCCTACCGTGCCGTCCCCTGCTGGGTCCTTCCGCAGTGGCGCGTGTCCGAGACCATTCCGCCCGAGGTCGGCCTCTTCGACCTGGTCATAATCGACGAGGCGTCACAGTCCGACATTTGGGCCCTCCCCGCGTTGCTCCGGGGCCAGAAGGTCCTTGTCGTTGGCGACCACAAGCAGGTCTCGCCGTCGGCCGTAGGCACAGCCGAGGAGAAAATCAAGGAGCTTGTCAACCGGTTCCTGGCCAACCAGCCTCACGGGTCCGAGATGACGCCCGACAAGTCCATCTACGACTTGGCGCGCGTCGTGTTCGCCGGCAACTCGGTAATGCTGAAGGAGCACTTCCGCTGTGTGCCAGCCATCATCGAGTTCTCAAACCGAGAGTTCTACGAAGGCGACATCCGCCCCTTGCGCCTGCCCAAGGCCAATGAGCGCCTCGATCCGCCGCTCGTCGACGTGTTTGTGAAGGGTGGCTTCCGCAAGGGTGACGTAAACGACCCCGAGGCCAAGGCCATCGTCGACGAGATCGAAAGCATCATCGCAGACCCACAGTTTGAGGGCCGCAGCATTGGCGTCGTGACACTCCTCGGCAATTCACAAGCCGCGCGTATCCATGAGATGGTCAGTGAGCGCATCTCACCGGTAGACGTCGTCGCACGCAAGATCTCCATCGGCCCGCCGCCGGTGTTCCAGGGCCGCGAGCGAGACATCATGTTGGTCTCGATGGTTGTCGGGCCTGGCGACCGCGCTGCGGCGCACCGGGCAGACATGCTCCAACGCTTCAACGTTGCGTTGTCGCGAGCGCGCGACCGCATGTACCTCTTTCGGTCCGTGACTGAAACGGAGTTCAGTGAGGACTCTCTCAACGGAAAGGTCATCAGCCACTTCAAGCAGCCGTTCCGGCAGAACGTGCGGCTGGTCGAGGCGCTGCGTGAGCGGTGCGAGTCGGGGTTCGAGGTCGAGATGTTCGATGAACTCGTCAAACGCGGATTCCGGGTCGAGCCTCAAGTCCCGTGCGGCGGATATCGCATCGACTTCGTTGTTGAGGGCAAAGAGGGACGCCGGCTGGCGATCGAGTGTGACGGCGACCGATTTCACGGGCCGGGACAGTGGCAAGACGACATGGCGCGACAGCGCGTGCTGGAGCGGGCCGGGTGGGTGTTCTGGCGATGCTTCGCATCGAGCTTTGTCCGACGGCGCCAGGCGGTGGTCGACGATTTGATGCAGACGTTGGCACAACTTGGCATCGAACCGCTTGGCTCGGAGACCGTGGATAGCACGGTCTGGGTCCACTACAAGGAAGTCGACCCCTACGACGTCGGAGAAGAGATGGAGGCCGCCTAGTCATGTCGCGTCCCTTCATGCAGTACGGTGTCGGGCAGCTGGAGGAGCTGTTCGCAAAGTCCAAAGCCGACCAGAAGGTGCTCAAGCAATTGGAGCACGAGCTGCAATATCGGCAGGTCCCGCGGGCGGTCGCGCTCCTGGCAGAGGTTCAGGCTGCCATGTACGGAGGTCGGGCATCGTCACCTCCAGCTCCGACACCTACCCCGCTGCCAGCGGCCGTTGCTCCGGTGGTCGCGCGCCAACCTGAGCTCTGGGGCCAACCGGCGCAGCCGCCGGCGGCAGTGGCGCCGCCACCGACCACCGCCGCTTCGGCTGTACGCCCCACTCCACCGCCGGATCTGAGGCCAACGGCCCCGACGGAGCCGACCGTGCCGCTTCAAGACGCGTACAAGCTGCTGAAGGCAACACCAAGTTCGACGTGGGAGTCAATTGAGCGGGCTCGCCGCCTGCTTGTTCAGGCGAGCCATCCTGGGCGCCTGGAGACGCTATCTGCAGACAAACGCGGGCAAGCGCTAGCGGAAGCGAAGCGAGTCAACGAGGCCTATGCGGTCCTGTCTCAGGCGAGGTGTGCGGGCCGGTAGCCCTTACGTGGCAGGTGCCACACCAGGTGAGGCATCTTCCCTTCTTCTGCGGTTGCACTTCGGAAATCGTTGGCGCAGGATCGTTCCCGCTTACGCTGGCTGAGTCAGCCCGGCTGATGCCC
>OEIU01000854.1_pt1 | contig 23907 bp, 16 predicted proteins | sample 1539221 | NCBI WGS metagenome assembly OEIU01 (sample SAMN03792071, study PRJEB22550) | activated sludge metagenome | feature: wastewater treatment plant; material: activated sludge; isolation source: Wastewater treatment plant of a petroleum refinery complex | place: Argentina: Zarate | collected...
GCCTTGGGCGTCGCGCTCGATGCGCCCGCCGTTGGGGTCCTTCGTATCCTTGTCGATGCCGGCCAGTTTCAGCGCAGCGCTGTTGGCCCAGGCGGCGTGGCCGTCGATGCGGCTGAGCAAGGCGGGGCGATCCGCCACGACGGCATCGAGTTCCTTCGCGGTCGGGAAGCGGCCGAGTTTCCAGGTGACCTGGTTCCAGCCGCGGCCGATGACCCAGGGATCTTCCGGGTTGGCGGCGGCAAAGGCCTTGACCCTGGCCAGCGCGGCATCGAGCGAAGTCGTTGCAGTCAGGTCCGCCTGCATCGTCATTGCGCCGAGGCCCATCACGTGGCCATGCGCGTCGATCAGGCCGGGCAGCAGCGTGCGGCCCTTGCCATCGACTACATTCGCGCCGTCGGCGCGCTTTGCCATGTCGGCGTGGCTGCCGGTGGCGACCACCCTGCCCTTGTCGACAAGCAGGGCCTCGAAGCGTTGCAGCTTGCCGGCGCTGTCGAGGGTGTAGCCATTGATGTTGTCGACCAGCAGTTCGGCAGCCGGCAGGGCGTGGCCGGCGAAGGCCATGGCCAGCGCAAGGGAAAGGCGCAGCATGATCGTCATGGCGAAAGTTCCTGGATGCAGGGGAGCGGCAACGATACGGCATCGAGGTGCTTCAGGTGAACCGGAAGGACGAATGCCAGAGCAGGTCGTCGCGCCTGCGCCCGCGCCAGCGGATTGTTGGGGTTCGCTTGTGCTCACCCCAACCTGCGAGTGCGGCTTGTGGAGCGATGTGTGTTGCACGCATCGCCGCGAGCCTGAATGCTTGCCCTACGGGAACCGCGTCAAGACCCCGTTGTTCAGGGGCGATACGTTCTCACCTGTGGAGACTTGGTCGCGAGTTGGCTGGCCCGCCTTGTTCGCTTGCGAACGCCGCGCCGGTACTCGCTCCGCACTGCGGAGACTGAATCCCCACAGGAGATAACCATGAAAAATGCAGCCCTCGTGTTCAATCGTGTCGTACTTGGTTTGGCTTTTGTCGTCGGCGCCCCCGCCATCGCATTGGCCGATCACCACAAGCCGGCGGAAAACGCCGCGGACATGGATTCCGAGCAGCCGGTGACCGATACCTGGATCACCACCAAGGTGAAGGCGGATCTCGCCACCACGGAAGGCATCAAGAGCACGGAAATTTCGGTCAACACGACGAATGGCGTGGTCACCCTGATCGGCGTGCTCGGTTCCGAGACCGCGGTGAAGAAGGCCATTGCCGTGGCCAAGGGCATCAAGGGCGTCGTCGAAGTGGACGCCTCGGGCCTCAAGGACAAGTAAGCAGCGGCACCGCTCCATCGAAAAGCCCCGCCCAGCGGGGCTTTTCTTATTGGATCTGCGTGGTTTCCACCGGCTTGCCAGGCGTCTGCTTCGCCTCAGCCTTCGGCCCCAAGGTAGCGCGCCAGCCAGTCGGCGACTTCCTTGTAGAAGTAGCGGCTGTTCTCGCCACTCAGAACCCAGTGGTTTTCCTCGGGGAAAACGATCAGCCGGCTTTCGACGCGCTGGCGTTGCAGCGCCGTCCAGTATTCGAGCCCGTTGTTGACCGGCACGCGGAAATCCTTTTCGCCGAAGGTCACGAGGACCGGTGTCCTGAAGTTGGCCGCCAGCCGGATCGGATTCTGCTCGCGCCAGACTTCGCCTTGTTCCCAGACCGGCCCGCCCATCGCGACTTCGCGATCGTAGGAAATGTCGCTGGTGCCCCACTGCGTTTCGAGATTGACCAGGCCGGCATGGCTGATCAGGCAGCGGTAACGCGTCGTGGTGGCCTGCAGCCAGTTGGCCAGATGTCCGCCATAACTCGCGCCTGCCGCACACTGGCGTTCGCCATCGATGAATGCATAACGGCGGATGGCTTCGTCGGCGGCCTGGTTGACGTCGTCGGCCGGCCCCTTCAGCGGATCGCCCTGGATCGCCTGGGCGAAGTCTTCGCCGGCGCTGGTCGAACCGACGAAGTTGGTCAGCAACAATACGTAGCCCTGCGCGGTGAGCAGGTGGTAGTTCCAGCGCAGCACCCAGGCGTCGTGGAACTGCGAGTAGGGCCCGCCATGCATGAGCACGAGCAGCGGATATTTCCTGCGTGCATCGAATCCGGGCGGGCGCACGATCATGTTGTGGATGCGCTGGCCGCGCGTGTTGGTGAACCAGAAGCTTTCGGTCTGCGGCAGGTCGAGGCTGGCGACGCGACTGCGCGAGAATGCGGTCAGTGGCCGGTATCCGCGCCCGTCCGCATCGAGCACGACGATCTCGGGCGGCTCGGTCGCGCTCTGGTAGGCGGCGACGAGCAGCGGCGAACGCGTGCCGCCGATGCTCAGATTGGAGTAGATGCCGTGTTCGGGGGCGCCGACGAGGCGGGCCACGCCGCCGCTGGCGGCCGCGAGGTAATGCTTGATCTGCCCGGCATCCTCGCCGAGCACGTGCACGCTGCGCCCGTCCGGCGCGATCGCGAAATCGGCGATCTGGCGGCCTTCCGGCAGTTCGATGCGGCCGCGCTCGCGCATCGACGGCCACTCGAACACGCCGATGCGGTTGGCGTTGTAGACATTGTCCGTGCGCGGCGTGAGCAGGGCGAACAGGCTGCGGCCGTCGCGGCTGAAGCTCGGCTTGTCCCAGGAATCGGTAGCGTCGAGACTTTCGGCGCCGGTCAGGCGGCGCGGTTCGCCGCCCTGCACCGGCACCTGCCAGAGATCGGCGTGGGTGAACGACCAGGCCGCGCGATCGCGGTTGCGGCTCGCCGCGAAGACGACGGATTTGCCGTCCGGCGCCCAGCGTGCCGAATTCTCAGCGAGCTCGAATCCCGGCAACGCGATCAGCTTGCTGCCGGCCAGCAGGTCGACGCCATCCTGGTCGCCGATCCGCTGCACGAACAGGTGGCGCTGCTTGCCGTCGATCCACTTGTCCCAGTCGCGCACGGGATAGGAGGTGTAGGTGCGCGCCTTGAACTTGCGCTCCTTTTCCAGTTTGGCGAGGCGCTGGCTGTCGGCATCGTTGCGGCTTTCCGGCGCGACCATGCTGGCGTAAAGCAGCCGGGTGCCGTCCGGCGAGAATTGCGGCGCCGCCGCGCCGGTGGAGATCCGCGTCGCGCGCTGCGCTTCGCCGCCGCGGGCGAGGTCGAGCACGTAGACCTGGCTCTCCTTGTCGTCGCCGCGCTTGGCGACGAAGGCCAGGCGGCGGCTGTCCGGGCTCCAGTCCGGATCGGTTTCGCCGCCCTTGCCCGAAGTGATGCGACGCGCGGCTTCGCGGCCATCGCCGGGAACGAGCCAGAGGTCGCCGACCTGTTCGTCCTTGTTGTAGGACGGCTCGACCAGCGGAAACGCCACGTAGCGGCCATCCGGACTGGTCGCCGGCGCGCCGACCCGCGGCATCAGCCAGAGATCCTCGTGCGTGATCGCGCGGCGGTCCGCGGCGCAAAGGGGGACCGAAATCGACAGCAGGCACACCATGCAGGCAAATCGCATCGTCAGGCTACGTGCGGTGGACCCCCAGTGATACGCGAGCCGGCCGGATGCATCAAGCCTGCCGATCGTCACCGGTGGCCGGCGAACGGCGCGAGCCTAGTCGCGATCGCCGCGTGCGCGCCGCGCGCGTCGCCACATCCACAGCGGCTGCGCGATCAGCGAGCCGAGCGTCGCCAGCCACATGTCCTTCTGCGCGTCCCAGACATCGCCCTGCGTGCCGAGGTAGGCCTGGCCGAGATCGCCCGCGAACACGCTGGCCGCCGCCCACTCGACCAGTTCGTAGATCAGCGCGTGCGACATCATGAAAGTCACCGGCAACAGGAACAGCCAGGCCCCACGTAGGCGGATGCGCGCGGTCATCAGCTCGGCGGCGACCGGCGTGATCAGCAATCCGTAGAGGAAATGGATCAGGCGATCGTACTGGTTGCGCTCGAAGCCGAAGATGGCGTCCAGCGAATGGCCGTTGCTGACCGCCGCGAACCACGCGTCGTAGGGCACGTTGGAATACTGGTAGTGCGCGCCGATCTCGTGCAGCACGCCGAACGCGAACAGCAGGACATAGGAAAGATTGCTCAGGCGAAGGTGCCACCAGGACCAGACCAGCCAGGCCACGGCGAGCACGACGATGGCGTTTTCGAGCAGCCAGTCCGAGCGCGTCTCCGGATCGATGCCGAGTGCGACGAAGACGACGAGGAACAGCCCGAGCAGGACGGGTCCATAGCCCCGGCCGGTCTTGCCCGCGCGCTCACCGTCCGTGCGCGCGGCGTCGGTGCCCGACGGGGCAATCATGCGCGAGCCCCGGGCGCCGGGCCGTGCATCAGAGCGGCAGCCGCACGCGGGCCACGCAGCCGCGCGCACCCTCGCGGTTGTCGAGGGTCAGCGAGCCATCGTGCGCCTCGACGATCTGCCGCGCGAGGACAAGGCCGATGCCCGAGCCACCCGGCTTGGTCGTGAAGAACGGCACGAACAGGTTTTCGCTGGGCGGCAGGCCGCCGCCGGAGTCGATGATTTCCACCGACAGGCTTTCCGCTTCTCGGCTCCAGCGCAGGCGCACCTCGCCACCCCCGGCGAGGCTTGCATCGACCGCGTTCTTGAGCAGGTTGATCAGCGCCTGTTCGATCTGGTCGGGATCGGCGCGCAGCTCCACTTCGGGTCCCGCCTCGACCCGGACCGGCAGGCGTTGTTCAAGATGCGCCACGCGGCGCGCCAGTTCGGCGAAGGCGAACGTGCGCGGCTTCGGCGGCGGCAAGCGGGCGAATGCGGTGTAGCGCGCCATGAACCGCGCCAGCGCTTCGGCGCGGTCGCCGATCACGCCGAGCGCACTGCCCGCATCCTCGCGCCAGTCCTCGGCCAGCGGCTCGGCGGCGAGCAGCTTGGCCAGGGTCGCCGCCATCGAGCGGATCGGCGCGAGCGAATTGTTGAGCTCATGCCCGAGCACGCGCAGCAGGCGCTGCCAGGCAAGGCGTTCCTCTTCGCGCAGGGTACGGCTGAGGTCGGTGATGACGAGCAGGTCGTGCGGGCGGCCATCCTCGCGGAAGCTGGCACGACGCACTTCCCAACGGCCGCTGCCGCCGGGGAACGTGCGCTCGCTGATCTTCGGCTCGGCCAGCAGCAGCCAGTCGCCGAGCCCGAGCGCCTGCGCGGAGCGTCCGTTGAGCTGCGCGAATGCGGCGCCGAGCAGGCGTTCCGCCGCCGGGTTGGCCAGCTTGAGGAATCCCTGCGCGTCGAAGGCGAGCACGGCGATGTCGAGCGCCGCGATCACCTTGGCCAGCAGGGCGCTCTTTTCCTCGACCGCGAGGCGCTGCTCGCGCAGGGTCTGGGCCAGCGTGTTGATCTCGATGATGACTTCGCCGATGGCGTCGTCGCGTCGCGAATTCGATCCGCGCAGGCTGTAGTCGCCCTCGCGCAGGGCTTCGAGCAGGTTGGCCATCGTGCGCAGCGGATAGATCGCGCGCTGGCGCAGGTTCGCCGCCAGCATCAGCGTGGCCAGCACGACGAATCCGAGGGCCATGAACTTTCCGCCAAGGCCGCCCTCGGCGCTAAACAGGACGAAGACGAATGCGAGGACGGCTGGCGTCGCGACCACGAGGGCGCCGACGAGCAGGCGCGATTCGTGGTTGAAGCGTCGCGGGCTGTGTCGAATGGAGGATGAAACGGTCGGCATCGGCGAACGGTCGGATGGCCTGTGCCCCAGCGCACGCCACCAGCATAGTGGATTCGGCGCGCCGACAGATTTTCCGCTGCCGGGGACATCCGCAGGCCCGGCCCGGGCAGTCATCGACTGCGCGTGCCGGGCCGGGGCGGATCGGCGATGCCGCCGGGCTTATTCGTAGCCGGAGGCGAAGATCGTGTCCTTCTGCAGGCGCGCCACGGCGATGTCGACCAAGGGCGTGCTGGTGCTGCGATGGGCGGCGCCCGCGACCAGCGGACGACCCTCGTGCATCGTCATGGCCAGGCTCTGGCTGTAGATCCCCTGCGGGGCGAGGTCGATCTCCGAAAGGCCGCCGCTGCCGTAGGCGGGATCGAGGATGCCGTCCGCCGACGCGCGCAGGGTGATGAAGTTCGACTTGCCGGAGATCGCGTACTCGACCGACACCAACAGGCGTCCCTGGTCGTCGGCCAACAGCGCGGTCGGGTAGCGGTTGAAGGCGAGCGGCAGGATCCCGGTCAGCGTGTAGCCGGCGGCGTCTCCGAACGCGGGATCGGTGGCGCCGTCGCTGTCGAGGCCGCCGAGGACGATGTTGACGCCGCGGTCGATGCCGCCCTGGTCGAACTGGCGGTAGTGCCCGGCGAAGCGGACGCGGCCGTCGGCCAGGACCAGCAGGCGGTCGACGCCATCGAAGTCCGAGGCGGTGTCCACGTTGAAATGGCGCCAGCCGCCGTCGGCGAACGTGGCGTCGAGCTGCCCGTCGGTCGTGAAGCGCGCGATCGACAGGTCGTAGTTGTCGATCATCCCCGATTGCGGCACCTGGTACTGGCCACCGACGAGGATGCGGTCGCTGGCATCGATGGCCAGCGTGGCCAGGTAGCCCAGTTGCTCGACGCCCGGCTCGAACAGGGCGGCTTCGCCGGCCGAACCAAAGCTGTCGTCGAGGCGGCCGTCGGCGAGCAGGCGCACGACGACTCCGTGGTAGAACGGTTCGCCGCCGACGCGTTCGCCGACCGCCACGAGCCGCCCGCTTCCGTCCAGCGCCGCCGCGTGCAGGTAGGTGTTCGGGAGTTCAACGACGCCACGATTGCCGAAGCCGCCATCGAGTTCGCCCGCCGCATCGACCTTGATGACGAATCCGACCGTCGGCCCGAACGCCGTCGCCGTGCCCACCGCTATTACCGAGCCATCGGCAAGGTTGATGACCGATTCGATCTCCTGTTCCTGCCTGCCGGCGAAGAAGGCATCGAACACGACCACGCCCGGATTGCCGGCATCGACGCCGAATCCCGCATCGGGGCTGCCGTCGGCGTTCAGGCGCGCGAGCAGCGGACGCTTCTCGGGATCCGGATTGCCCTCGCGCAGGAAATTGCGCGATCCGCCGATCACGATGCGGCCATCAGGGCGCGTGACGACGCTGCGTGCGCGAAGCTGGTGCCCGGTCACGCCATCGGCTGACACGAAGGCGGCGCCGGCGGCAGCGAAAGCCGGATCGAGCTGCCCGTCCACGGCGCCTGCCGGCACCGATACCAGGGCGACCATCGCGCACAGCGCGCGCGCTGAAATCTTCAATGAACTCATACGTCTACTCCACAAGCCTGTTGGCCGCATCCACGGATTGCAGTCCGGGGCGGATGAACCGCCGATGCTCGCCGCACGGCGCGACACTGGCGCGATCAGGGCATCAGCAGCTTGCGAGCGACATGAGCAAGCGATGAGCGCTGCATGAGCAACGCTCCATGGCGTGGTGAAGAAGCGGTATGCGTAGCCGAACCCGGACCGCCCCTGCGCCGGACCCGGCCTTGCGACGACGGGATGGGTCAGGTGCCGCCCAGGTTGCCGACGATCATGCTCAGCACGCTGGCCACGGCAAAGCCGCCACAGGTGGCCAGGGCGAACAGCAGGACCAGCAGGACTACGCGCAGGCGACGATTGCGCAGAAAGGCGAATGCATTCGGGCGTGACGGAGCGTGGGCTGGGACTGGCAGTGGCACGGGCGCAACGTCGGCGGCCCGTGCTGCGTCCGTTTCATTGGCAGGCTCGCCGACAGCCGCCACCCATTGGTAGCCGAATCCGAACAGCGTGCGGATCATCTCCTGGCGGTTGCCGCTGTCGCCGAGCGCCTTGCGCGCCACGCGCACGGCCTGGGCCAGCGCCGCATCCGAGATGTCGACCTTGCCCCAGACTCCGGAAATCAGTTCGTCACGGCCCACTGCACGTTCGCGATGGGTCAGCAGGTAGGCGACGAGGTCGAATGCCTTCGGCTGCACGCCCAGCGTTTCGCCATCGCGGGTCAGCGTGCGTGCCGCGAGGTCGATGTGCAGGCTGCCTATCCGGTACCGGGTGATGCGCTCGGGCCGGGCCGGCGGCAAGCGCTCTTGTGCACTGCTGTTTGCGGAACTCATCCCTGTGAGTACGCAAAAGCGCGGAGCAACCTATCACGGGGAGGTTCCGGCTCAGTCGATGCCGTATTTTTCCATGCGCCGGTAGAGGGCCGGTCGACTGAGGCCGAGCTTGGCGGCGGCGCGCTGGATGTTGCCGCCGGTCTGCTCCAGCGCCTGGCGGACCAGCCGCTCCTCGGCCTGCTCGACGGTCATCTGCGGACTGGCCGGCATGGCGTGGGCGCCCGCGCCGACGCCGACCGCGGCGGCATTGAGGTTTAGCGCGCCAGCGTCGATCAGGTCGCCCGCCGTCATCAGTACCGCGCGTTCGATCGCATGCGAGAGCTCACGCACGTTGCCCGGCCAGGCATAGGCCGACAAGGCGCCCAGTGCGGACGGCGCGAAGCGCAGTCCGTCGCGCTGGTAGCGCTTGCCGAATCGCGCCAGGAACGACTCGGCGAGCAGCGGGATGTCCTCGCCCCGTTCGCGCAGCGGCGGCAGGTGCAGTTCGACGGTGTTGAGGCGAAACAGCAGGTCCTTGCGAAACTGCCCTTCGGCTACTGCAGTGGCGAGATCGGCATTCGTCGCCGAGATCAGGCGTACGTCGACCTTGAGCGTGCGCGAGGAACCGACGCGCTCGAGTTCGCCATCCTCGAGCACGCGCAGCAGCTTGGGTTGCTGGGCCACCGGGATGTTCGCGATCTCGTCGAGGAACAGGCTGCCGCCGTCGGCCAGCTCGAAGCGGCCGATGCGATCGCTCTTGGCATCGGTGAAGGCGCCGCGCACGTGGCCGAACATCTCCGCTTCGAAAACGGTCTCCGGAATGCCGCCCATGTTGACCTTGACGAAACTCGCCTCGGCACGCTTCGAGGCATCGTGCAGCAGGCGGGCGATGACGCCCTTGCCGGTGCCGTTCTCGCCGAGGATCAACACATTCGCATCCGATGGCGCAACGCGCGCCAGCGTCTCGAGCACGCGGCGCATCGACGGCGCCTCGGCGATGAATCCTTCGGCCGCCGGTCCGCGCAACAGCACGTTTTCGGCCTGCAGGCGCTGGCCGCGGCGGCGTGCCCGGCCTAGCGCGCGCTGGTTGCCGAGCACGCTCATCAGTCGCTGGTTGTCCCAGGGCTTCTCGAGGAAGTCGCCGGCGCCGTGGCGCATCGCCTCGACCGCAACGTGGATGCTACCCCAGGCGGTCATGACCACGACCGGCAGCTCCTCGTCGAGTTTCTTCAGCTCGCGCAGCAGTTCGAGGCCTTCGGCCCCCGATGTCGTATCGCGCGTGTAGTTCAGATCGACCAGGGCGACATCGAAATGCTGTCCGCGCACCGCCGCCAGTGCGTCGGCCGGACCTTCGACTGCCGTGCACGACCAGCCTTCGCTCTTGAGCAGCAGGCGCAGTGCCTCGCGCACGTCACGCTGGTCGTCGGCGATGAGGATATGCGGTTTGTCAGCTGCTGCCATCGGGATGTCCGTGATCGTGCGCCCTGCCCGTCCGTCCATCCTGCGTTGCGCGCAGGGCTGGCGCAAGGCCGGCGGTCACGGCTTTTCCACCCAGCCATCGCGCAGCCGCACGATGCGCTGCGCTTCCTTCGCATACGTCTCGTTGTGGGTGACCTGGACGATGGTCATGCCATCCCGATGCAGCTCACCGAGCAGGTCCATGATGATGCGTGCCTGTCCCGAATGCAGCGCGCCGGTCGGCTCGTCGGCCAGCAGCACCTTCGGTCGCGTGATCACCGCGCGCGCCACGGCAACCAGCTGCTGCTGGCCGCCGGAAAGCTGGCCCGGGTAGAGGTCCTTCTTGCCGACGATCTGGAAACGGTCGAGCAGGTCGGCGACGCGCGCGGCTCGTTCCTTCGCCGGCACGTCGCGGTACTGCAGCGGCAGATCGAGGTTTTCCCAGACCTTGAGGTCGTCGATCAGGTGGTAGTGCTGGAAGATGAAGCCGATCTTGCCGCGCTGCAGGTCCTGGCGCTGCTTGCCGTTAAGCGTGTCGACGACGACGCCGTCGAGCGAATAGCTGCCCTGCCAATCATGATCCATCAGGCCGAGCACGTTCAGCAGCGAACTCTTGCCCGCCCCGGAAGGACCCATCACGCTGACGAACTCGCCCTCGGCGATGTCCAGGTCGACATTGCGCAGCACCCAGCTGCGCCCGCCCTCGAGCGGATAGGATTTTTCGATTTTCTCGAGATGGATCATGGCTTTTCCGACGGGGTGAAATTGCGTCTGGCCGGCATGCAAGCCGGGTATTCCCGCACTTGCTCTGGATTTTGTAGGAAGCGGCTTCAGCCGCGATGCTCTTCTTCAATCCCGCAGGCAGCAAAAGCATCGCGGCTGAAGCCGCTTCCTACAGGGAATGCTGTTTGATCATTCATCACGCAATGCCACCATCGGGTCGGTCGCCGCGGCCCGGCGTGCCGGCAGCCAGCAGGCGAGGAAGGCCGTCGCGCCGAGCACGCAGATCACGCCGAACAGGCTCGGTGGGTCGACGCTGCCGACGCCGAACAACTGGCTGCGCAGCACGAAGCCGAGTGCGATCGCGCCGATCACGCCGAAGCCGATGCCGGTCGCGATGAGGTTCGCGCCGTCCTTCAATACGTGCCGGCGGATCTGGCCGTTGCTCGCGCCGACCGCCATGCGCACGCCGAACTCGCCGCTGCGCTGGGCCACAGCGAAGGCGAGCACGCCGTAGATGCCGATGCCGGCCAGCAGCAGGGCCATCGCGGCGAACACGCTGATCAGTTGCATCGGCACCCGTCGCCCGGCCAGCGACAGGTCGATGCGCTCCTGCATCGTCTTGACGTCAAACAGCGGCAGGTCGGCGTCGATCGCACGAATGGCATCGCGCAGGGGTTCGACCAGGGCCGCCGGCGGGATTGTGCTGCGTACAGTCAGCATTGCACTGTCGGTCGGCGAATCGGCGAAATTGAAGTAATAGGTTTCCTCGCGGTTCCCGATCGCAAGGTCCGCATACTTCGCGCTGCCGACGACGCCGACGATCGTGTAGGGATCGGGTGCGCTGGGCCGCCCCATGTCGAGCTGGCTGCCAATGGCATCGCCAGCGGGAAACTGCTTGCGCTCGAAGGCTTCGTCGATGATCACGACCTTGGCCGCGTTGTCCCAGTCGCTGCGTGAGAAGACGCGTCCGCGCAGCAACGGAATCCGCATGGTCTTGAAGTAGTCCGGATCGATATTGAGCACATGCCCGTGCGGCGGTGTTCCGGTCTCGTCGCGTCCGACGATGCGATAGCTCGCACCGCCGGTGTAGCCATCGAAGGGCAGCGCGCTGGCCAGGGCGACTGTCTCGACACCCGGCAGGCCGCGCACGGCGTCGAGGATGCGGCCGAAACCGCGCGTCTGCGCCTGGCCATCGGCGTAGCGCGTCGCCGGCAGGCTGAGGGCCGCCGTCAACAACCCGCCACTGTCGAATCCAGGGCTTTCATTGAGCACCTTGGAGAAACTGCGCAGCAGCAGGCCGGAACCCGCGAGCAAGGTCACGGCCAGGGCGAGCTGCACGACGACGAGCGCCTTGCGCATGCGATTGGCACCACGCCCGCCGCTGCCGAGCCGCCCGGAATCGCGCAGTGCCTGCTGCGATGGCGAGCCGATGGCGGACCACACGGGGACAACGCCGAACAGCACGACGGCCAGCATGGAAAGGCCGAATGCAAAGCCGATCATGCGCAGGTCGAGGGACACTTCGACCCAGTTGGGGACGAGGCCCGAATCGGCAACGATACGGGCGCCGGCAACGGCCAGCAGCAAACCCAATGCGGCACCGAGCAGGGCCAGCAGCATCGTTTCGATCAGCAACTGGCGCGCGATGCGCAGGCGTCCGGCGCCGAGGGCCGCCCGCACCGAAAGTTCCTTGCGTCGCGCCGAATAGCGCGCCAGCAGCAGGTTGGCCGTGTTGGCGCAGACGATCAGCAGCACCAGCGCAACCGCCGCCTGCAGGAGCAGCAGGACCTCGGCATGCTCGCCGGCCAGGATCGTGCGCAGCGGTTGCACGGCGACCGTGAACCCCGAGGACTCGATGAAGTTGCGGAAGCCGGCGCCGTCCTCGCCGAGCGCGCCGATGCGCTCGATGTTGCGCCGGATGATCGCGTCGCACTGGACCTTGACCTGGGCCAGGTCGGCGCCCGGGGCCAGCCTGCCGACGCTGCCCGAAAATTCGCGGCCGCGCTCGAGGTCCTGCTTCTGCGCGTCGCTGAAGGCGAACGGCACGTAAAGCTGGAAATCGCGGTTCGGAAAGGCAAATCCATCCGCCATCACGCCGATGACCCGCCGGTTCTCCCCGTCGATGCGCAGGTCGCGACCGACAATATTGGGATCGGCATTGAACCCGTTGCGCCACAGCGCATTGCCGAGCACCACGACCTTGTCGTTGCCCGCTTGTGCTTCATCGTCGCTGAATGTGCGCCCGAGCACTGCGCTGGCGCCGAGCGTCGAGAACAGCGATGGCGTCGCGCGCAGGGCCTGCAGGCGTTGCGGTCCGCTTTCGGTGGAAAGGTTGAGGCTGGCGCCCGTGTAGAGCGCACTGTCGGCCAGCGCAGGCACGCCAGCCCGACGGTCGAGGTAGTCCGGTATCGAGACCCCGGCCCGTTGCGGACCGCTGCGCGCATAGCGGTTGCTGAGGTCGACCAGCGCGGCATCGTCGCGATACGGCAGGGGCTTAAGGTAGATCGCATCGATCAGGCTGAAGACCAGTGCATTCGCGCCGATGCCGAGCGCGAGCGTGAGCACGACGGCTGCCGAAAAGCCTGGTCGCGCCATCAGCGTGCGCGCGGCATAGCGAAGGTCGTTCATCAGTTTGTCCATCACGGCGCTACCTCATTCGTGGCGGAGTGCAATCATCGGATCGACGCGCAGGGCGCGGCGCGCCGGAACCACGACGGCGACGACCGCCGCGGCAAGCAACACGCCAATGGCGATGAGGGCACTGAGCATGTCTCCGCCGCTGGCGGCACTCGCCGAAATGCCATGCATCGAACTCTTCAGCGCGTGCGCAAGCGCAAGTCCCAGGGCAAGACCGACCGCGAGCCCGCCGCCGACCAGCCATCCGGCACGACCGAGTACCTGGGCGAGGACGGCGTAGGCTGGCGCGCCGAGCGCCCGACGCACGCCGATCTCACGCGTACGCTGGCCCACATTGAAGGCGAACACGCCATAGACCCCGGCCGCGGCAAGGACCAGCGCGATGATCCCGAATGCGGCGAACATCCCGGCCATCATGCGTTGGTCGAACGTGGCTTCGCGGAGCACTTGCGCATAGGTGCGCACCCAATACGTCGGTGTATCCGCATCGACCGCTCGCACATGTTCGGCAAGGCGGGATGCAAACGCCGCGGGATCGCCCTTCACGCGCATCGCCAGGCTGGCAAAGCGCGCCGGCTGTTGACGCAGGGGCGCCAGCAAGGCTGGCCGCACCGGATCGCCGGGCCTGTCCATCCAGAGTGGAGCAATCACCCCGACGACACTGACCAGCGGGCCATCGGGATCGGCCGGATCGAGCCTGAAACGGCGACCGACGACGCTGCGTCCGCTGCCATGGCGCTCGGCGAACGACTGGTCGACGAGGGCGACCGGAGTAGTCGACGCATTGTCCCGCGAATCGAAGCCACGCCCTTCGAGCAGGCGCACGTTGTAGGTCGAAAGGAAATGATCGTCGATTGCCGCAAAATTGACGTTCGGCAAGCTGCGGTCGCTGTCGGCAACTTCGCCCTCGGGCAGGATCTCCCGATTGTAGCCATCGACCCCGGGAACGCTGGTCGCGGCAGTGGCTTCAATGACGGCAGGATCGCCGCGCAGGCGTTCCACCACGCGGTCGAAGAAACGAACCTGGTCGGCTTCAACCGGATAGGCGCTTTCGAACAATCCCACCCGCGCCGTGAGGATGCCGGTCGGGTCGATGCCGAGATCCGAACGGTCGAGGGCCATGACGCCACGTACCGCGGCGCCGACCGCGATGAGCAAGGTCAATGACAACGCGATCTCGCCCACCATCAGTGCGCGGCTGACCCGTGCCATGCCACCGCCGGTATTGCGCGCACTGTCGCGAAGGTCGCCGGACATGGCCCTGCCGCCAATGCGCAGCGCGGGCAGCAAACCTGCTGCGAGTCCGGTCAGCAGCGCGACGCCCAGGGCCATCAGGACGATTTTCGTGTCGAGCGTGAAATGCACCCACAGCGGCGGTCCATCCTCGTACGTGCGGAAGGCCTGATCGACCCAGGTCGCCGCATAACGCGCAAGCAGCAAAGCAATCGAGGCTGCGATCAGCGTCAGCAGCAGGCTTTGCGCCAGCAGGTGCAGGGTCAGGCGCCGGCGATTGGCGCCCAGGGCCACGCGGATCGCGAGCTCGTGCCGACGACCCAGGGTCCGGGTCAGCAGCAGGTTCGCGGCATTGGCACACGCGACCAGCAGGACCAGCAGGGTCGATACGAGCATGATGTTGAGGATGGCTCGCGTACCGGCATGTACGGCGAGGTAGGAAAGCGGCTCGACGGCAGCACGCGTACGGTTGAAGTGCTCGGGCTCGGCGGCCCTGGCGTCGGCGAACCAGGCTTGGACCGCGGTGTCCAGAGCTGCGCCTGAATCGTCGGACGCAGTGCGCGTCACCACGGTGTAGGCATGCTCGGCATTCGCTCCCGGCTTGAACCGGCCCGGCACCCAGACCGTTTCGCGGCGCGGGTAGCTGAAATCCTCGGGCATCACTCCGACCACGGTGGCCAACCTTGCATTGACGCGCACCTGGCGGCCGACGATGCCCGGGTCGGCGCCGTAGCGGCTCCTCCAGAGCGCGTCCGAAAGCATGACCACCGTCGGTGCGCCCTCGCCTTCGTCGGCGATGCTGAAATCCCGACCCAGCGCCGGCGCCACGCCAAGGACGCTGAACAGGTTGCCGGTGACGAACGCCCCATCGAAACGCTGCGGGCGATCCATGTCGCTCAGGTTGATCGTCGCACTTTCGAAACCCGAGACTTCGGCGACACCTTCAAGATGCTGGCGAAGCTGGAGCAGGTCGTCACTGCGCAGCGAATCGAGGCGGCCGATGCGGCTGCGCCCGCTGTCGAGCCCCACATGCTGCAGGTTCTGCGCATCCGGAAATGGCAGCGGCCGCATGACCATGCTGCCAATCGCGATCAGCATGAAGATGACGCATGCAAGGCCCATGGCCAGTACGCCGACGACCAGGGCCGAGAAAGCCGGCTGCGCGGCAATGCTGCGGACCGCCTGCTTCAGTTCATTTGCAATGGCGTGCATGGATCCTCCTCGGAATCGGGTGGAAACGGCATCCTGCTTGCTGGCGACTGATCGCTTCTACAACATGGTCGATAGGCAGTTGCATCTTCATGGCTCAACCGAGCGCGTCACGCGGCGCGACCGCGCAGGCGCGGCTGGCCGGAACCAGGCAGGCCAGCAGCAGGGTTGCGAGCAGCAACGCGCATACGCCGGCCAGCGTCCATGGATCCAGCGGCGGCAGGCCGTGCACTTCGCTTCCGGCAATTCGGGACATGACCGTTGCCAGGACCAGGCCAAACACGACACCGGCGAGGCCAAGCCGCATGCCGCCACCGAGGACCAGGCCCCGGATCCGCCGGCGCGACGAGCCGAGCGCCTGGCGCAGGGCGAACTCATGCTGGCGCTGGCCGACCGCGAATGCCATCAGTCCGTATAGGCCGCTGACCGCAAGCACGAACGCGACGATCGAGAACGCGCCAAGCAGGATCAGGCCGAAGCGTCGATCGGCCAGCGATTTCGCGCGCAACTCGGTCAGCGGCATCAGGCTGTACGGAATGCCCTTGCCTTTTTCGAGCATGACCTTGCGCAGTGCGGGCAGCAGCGTGGCGACAGGTACACTCGAGCGGACCAGGATATTGAATTCGGCGGCCACCTTCGGTCGCTGGGCCAGGTCGACATAGACGGCGCCGGCCGGCATGCGATCCAGGCTGCGCTCACGCACGTCCCTGGCGACTCCGACGACGGTCAGCAGATGCATGTCGCCGTCCATGTTGCCGAACTGGATGCGCTGGCCGATCGGATCGCGCGCGCCCCAGGTCGCCTTTGCCATGCTCTCGCTGACCACGGCCACGTGTTCGCCGTCGGCGCGATCGGTCGCGGCAAATTCGCGTCCCTTGAGCAATGGAATGCCGGCCGCCTTGAAATAGCCGGTACTGGCGACACGATATTCGGCCTGGCCGATGGGTGGCGGCGGAGACTTGTCGAGGCTGGTGACCGAGCCGTCCCAGAATCCGCCATTCGCTCCGTCGTTGGTCAGCGGCAGGCTGCTGACGCCGCCAACCACGGTAACGCCGGGGATCCGCCCGAATTCATCCATCAGTTGGGCAGTGCGGCGCGCATTCCCCGCGGCCACGGCGGCATCGGCCGTCCATGCCTGCGAAACCTGCACGCTGACCGCCCCTTGCGCCTCGAACCCGGGATCGACGGCCAGCAGTTCGAGGAATCGCTGGCCGAGCAGGCCCGCGCCGATCAGCAGCACGGTCGTCAGCGCGGTCTGGGCCACCAGCAGGACGGCCCGCGTGCGCAGTTGTCCACGTCCGGGCGACTGGCCACGTCCGCTTTCGCGCAGTTCGCTGATCGTGCTTTGCCGGCGCATGCTCCAGACCACCGCGGCCGTCGCCACCAGCGCGATGCCGATGCCGGCGAGTGCAGCCAATCCGAACGTGCCCGCATCGAGGTGGACTTCCTGCGCCCGTGGCAGGCTCTCTCCCGCCGCATGCACCAGCACTTCCAGTCCGGCGGCAGCGAGTACGAGCGCCGCGCCGGTTGCCAGAGCCACGATCACGAGCCCTTCGAACAGGACCTGCATCGCCAGGCGAAGGTCGCTCGCGCCGAGCGCGGCGCGCACCGCGAATTCGCGCGAGCGCGACGCGTTCAGGGCCAGCAGCAGGTTGGTCGTATTGGTGATCGCGATCAGCATGAGGAAGGCGGTTCCCGCGGCAAGCAGCAACAGGCCGCTGCGCACCGGTGCGGCGATCGCCTCGGCAAGCGGGGTCAGGCCGAAGTCGACGGCGTCGGTGTCGCGTCCATGTTCGGCCTTGAGCCGTGTGGCCAGCGCACTCGCGGCCAGCCGGGCCTGGCCGAGATCGGCCGAAGCCTTGAGGCGACCGAGGGCGCGCCAGTTGTGCGCCGAGCGCGAGATGCCGATTTCGAATGGCAGCGGGATCCAGGCGCGGGTTCCCTGCGGGAATGCGAGGCCCGCCGGCATCACCGCAGCAACCGTGTACGGCTCACCGTCGATCGTGACCGGCTGGCCGAGCACGTCCGCGCGACCGTTGAACATCGACTGCCACAGTTCGTGGCTGATCACGGCCAGCGGCTCGTGCGTGGCGGCGGTGAAATACCGCCCCAGCAATGGCGCGGTCCCAAGCACGCGGAACAGGTCGCCGTCGGTCCATGCGATCGGCACGCGCACGGTCGCGTCGCCGGATCGCAACAGGCCATTGCCGCCGTTGTACATCGCCATCGATTCGAACTGGTCGAGGCCGGACGCAAGGTCGGCGAAGTTCGGCGCCGCCAGGTTCATCGAATGGCCGTCATCGGCCAGCTCGCGCAATTCGATCAGGCGCGCCGAATCGGCATACGGCAACCCGCGCAACATCACGCCATCGATCACGCAATAGATCGCGATCGCGGCGGCCATGCCCGCCGCCAGCGATAGCACGGCGAACAGGCTCGTGCCCGGGCGCGAACGCAAGCTGCGGGCGGCGAATCGGAAGTCGGCCATCAGGTTCATCGTGCATCCTCAAAGCCGGCACCGCGGCGGATGTTCGGGGGGAAAACCGGGTCATTCATCGCGCAAGGCCTCCATCGGCTGCATGCGCGACGCCTGCAGGCTGGGAACGAGGCAGGCGGAGAGTGCCGCCGTGGCCAGCACGAGGATCACGCTGCCGAGCACGAGCGGATCGGCGGCGCTGACGCCGTACAGTTGCGATGAAATGAGGCGACCAAGCGCGACCGCGCCGGCCAGTCCGACGACGACGCCTGGGAGCAGCATGCGCAGGCCGAGTCCGAACACCAGTCGATGGATCGCGCCGCGACTCGCCCCGAGCGCCTGGCGCAGGCCGATCTCGCGGCGCCGCTGGCCAACCGTGTAGGCGATCACGCCATACAGGCCGATCGCGGCAAGGGCGACGGCGACGCCCGCAAACACGCTCATCAGGGTCGTATTGAAGCGGCGCAGGCCGAGCGTCGCACCGATCACCGCATCCATCGGCCGCACTTCGTAGAGCGGCGCATCGGGCGCGACTTCGCGCATGGCCCGGCGCAACGGCTCGATATAGGCCAGCGTATCGCCGCGCACCTTGAGGCCGATGCTCATGTCGCCCTGGATGGCCTTGCTGACCGGAAAATAGATCTCCGCATTGACGTCGCGATCGAGGCCGGCCTGGCGCACGTTGCCGACCACGCCGATGACCGGGATCGGTGCATCGCCAAACGTCTTGATCTCGCGGGCGACCGCGTCCTTGCCGGCCAGGTAGCGGTCGACGAAGGCCTGGTTGACCAGCAGCTCGGTCGGCATCAGGCCGCGCCGCCCATCAAGTGCGTTGAAGGCACGCCCGGCTTCGACGGGTATGCCGAACGTACGGAAATAGTCCTCGCTGACGAAACGATATTGCACCTCCGGATGCTTCCGCTCGGGCTCGCCGACGATCTGGAAGCTGCTGCTCCAGTTGGCATTGCCCGAGGCCGGCAGCCCGAAACTCAACGCGACCGATTCGACGCCGGGGATCTGGCCCAGGCGTTTCTCGATGGCATCGAGCTTCGGGGTGAGCTGGGTGGTGGCCTTCTCGGCCCAGGCATCGAGTTCCTCGCCGGGTTGCAGGACCAGCGTCGAGATCGAGAACTGCGCGGTCAGCACGTGCTCGGTGCGCACGCCCGGCGCGATCTCGCCGAGCTTCTGCAGGCTGCCGATCAACAGGCCCGCTCCGGCCAGCAGGGTCAGCGCCAACGCGACTTCGGCCGACACCAGGATCGAGCGTGCGCGCACCTGGCGAACGCTGCCGGTCTGGCTGCGCGAGGCTCCCTGCATTGCCGTGACCGGATCGGCGGCCGCCGCCTGCAGGGCCGGGTACAGCGCGAAGACCAGGATCGTCGCCAGCGCGATCAGGCTGCATGCGGCAACCACGCGCAAGTCGATCGACGGCGGGTTGTAGGCCGGCAGCAGGTCGGGAGCGAGGGCGAGCAGCGCGGCGATCGCGGGCCTGGCCAGAGCCAGCCCGGCCGCGGTGCCGGCAATGGCGATGAGCAGCGATTCGGCCAGCACATGGCCTACGAGGCGACTGCGCTCGGCACCGAGTGCGCTGCGCAGGGCCAGCTCCTGGGCCCGGCCCTGGCCACGCGCGAGCATCAGGTTGGCCAGGTTTGCGCAGGCAATCAGCAGCACCAGCGCAGCCGCGGCCAGCAGCATGTTCAATGCATTGCCGACCGGCGCACCGATCAGGGTTTGCAGCGGCGTCAGCTTCGCCGTCATCGGCGACTCGTCCTGCGGGAAGGTCTGCACCTGCCAATCGATGACGCTCTGGATGCGGGTTGCGGCTTGCGCGGCACTGCGGTCCGCGCGCAACAGGCCAAGCACGCGCAGGAAATTCATCGTGCGCCGGCTTTGCGCATGCCCGGGCGTGAAGGTCGGGATCCAGACTTCGGTCGACTCGGGAAAACGGAATCCGTCGCGCGCCACGCCAACGACGCGATAGCGGTCCCCGTTCAACTCGATGTCGCGGCCCAGTACGAGTGGCGAGGCGGCGAAGCGCGAGTGCCACAGCGCCTCGCCGAGGACGACCACGTGTTCGTTGTGGTTTTCCTCCTGCTCGCCCCAGCTCCGTCCCAGAGCCAGCGGCTGGCCGAAGACCTCCCAGAATCCCGGCGTGACCTTGCTCACCGACAGGCGCTGCGCGCCCTGGCTGTCGATGCCGGTGAGATTCATCGTTTCCGGCGCATAGGCGCCGATGGCCTCGAAGTCCGCGGCGCCGCGATCGCGCCATTCATCGAACACCGGGACCGACGCGGTGCGCTGCACCGACTGGCCGCGTTCGCGGCTGACGCTGACGATGCGTTCGGCATGCGCGAACGGCAGCGGCTTGAGCAGCACCGCATCATAGACCGTGAAGATCGCGGCCACCGCACCGATGCCGAGGGTCAGGGTCAGTACCGCGGTCAGGAAAAATCCGGGCCGTGCGCGCATGGCGCGGATGGCGTGCTTGATGTCGGCGATGGACATGGTCGGTCCTCAGGCGCTGCGCGATGGCCGCACGAGGCGCTGGTCTTCCTCGTGGCGCAGGCGATGCATGGTCTCCTCGTCGACGACACGGCCATCGAACATGAAGATCTTGCGTTCGGCGAAATCGGCATAGCGCGGATCGTGGGTGACCATGCAGATGGTCGAGCCGGCCTTGTGCAGCTCGTCGAGCAGCGCCATCACGGCCTCGCCATTTTTCGAATCGAGATTGCCGGTCGGTTCGTCGGCGAGCAGGATCGAGGGCGCGCCAACCAGGGCGCGGGCGACGGCCACGCGTTGCTGCTGGCCGCCGGAAAGCTGGGCCGGGTAGTGCTTGACGCGATGGGCCATGCCGACGCGCTCGAGTGCGGCGACGGCACGTTCGCGCCGTTCGGCTTTCGACACGCCGTCGCGATAGGTCAGCGGCAGTTCGACGTTTTCGAACACGCTGAGGTCACCGATCAGGTTGAAGGCCTGGAACACGAAGCCGATTTCCTGGTTGCGGATCGCCGCGCGTTCGCTGGCACCAATGTCGGCGACTTCACGGCTGTTGAGCGTGTAGCGGCCGGCGGTCGGTGTGTCGAGCAGACCGAGGATGGCCAGCAGGGTCGACTTGCCGCAGCCCGAGGGTCCGGTGATCGATACGTATTCGCCCTTGGCGATGTCGATGTGCACGCCGGCCAGCGCATGCGTCTCGACTTCGTCGGTCAGGAATACCTTCTGGATGTTGTCGAGATGGATCAGCGGGGCATTGGTTGTGGTCATGGTCGAAAGCCTTGTGGTTCTGAGCGCAAAGGTCGTTGGTTTGTCGATTTCGTAGGAGCGCCTTCAGGCGCGAGGCTTTTCAACGGTGATCAAAGATCTCGCGCCTGAAGGCGCTCCTACACAGAACTTTCTTTTGGTCAATTCAATCGAATCTTGTCGCTTTGATCCCAGGCGCTGGTATCGGAGAGAATCACGCGATCGCCGACCTGCAAACCATTGCGGATTTCGATCAGGTTGACCGAGCTGCGCCCGAGTTGCACCGGCACACGCGCGGCGACGTTGTCGGCGTCGACCTTGAACAGGCGCACCTCCGCCTCCGGCTGGCCGAAGGCCGGGCGTCCGACATACAGGACATCGGCCAGGCGTTCGATTTCGATCGTGCCGTCGACGGAGAGGTCAGGGCGCGCACCGGGCGGCAACGCGCCGTCCAGCTCGACATCGACCTGCACGGTGCCGTTCTGCACGGCCGGATCGACGCGCAGCACCTTGCCATCGACGATGCCGTTGCGCGTATCGATGCGCGCCGGCTGGCCGATGACGATGTCCTTGGCCTGGGTTTCGGCGATGCGCAGTTCCGCCATCAGGTCACCGGGACGGGCGACACGGGCGAGGTTGTTGCCGGCCGCGACCTGCTGGCCCTCCTCCACCGGAACGCGCTGCAGCACGCCGGCGATGCCGGCACGAACCTTGAGGCCATCGGCCTGGCGCTGGCGCAGCTCACGGGTATTGGCCAGCTGGTCCAGACGTGCCTGTTCGGCAGCCAGCTGGGCGCTGATGTTGCGCCTGAATTCGGCAACGCGCTGCTGCTCGATGTCCACGCGGTACTTGAGCTGCTCGAGCACGACCAGGCTTTTGCGGTATTGCACCGCCGGAATGATGCCCTTCTCGGCCACCGACTTCTCCGATTCGGCCTGCATGCGCGCGGTTTCGTAGTCGGTCCTCGCCTGCGCCTCTGCGGCCTGCTGGTCGAGCAGGCGCGACTTCAGTTCCGTCCGCTTGGCGGCCAGGTCGGACTGGGCGGCCGTCAGCGCGGCCGTGGCCGCGAGCAGCTGGTCATCGACTTCAGGGTTGCTCAACTCGAGGATGACGGTGTCCGGCTCGACCTGGGCGCCGGGCTTTACCAGCACGCGCTCGACGCGCGCCGAGGTTTCCGCAGCGATCCAGCGGATCTCCTTGGGCACCAGGGTGCCGGGGCCACGGACCTCGCGCAGCAGTTCGCCGCGCTTGACGGTGTCGACCAGCACGCTGCTGCGCTCTACCGAGGGCATGGCGGGGCCGAGCGCCATGAGTCCGGCGGCAGCGGCAACGAGGGCGAGGAGGATGGCTCCGCCGATGACGACCTGGCGGCGGCGTTTGCGTTGTTTGAGTTCGGGGCGTGCGATATCCATGAGTCTGCTTCAGCACGAGCCGTGCCAGACCGCGGAACGCCAATCAACTTATTGATTGTGCTGGCTTTTGCATCGCCTGACAGCAGTCCGGATGCGGCCCGACTGTCCGCATTCGAACATCTTTTTCTTGCCAGCGTTCACTCCTCCTTGGGTGCAGGTCGCGATCGGTTGCCGGCCCGGGTCCGACATCGCCGGACAACTTCTGGCAGGTGGAAGGAAAGCCGGGCGGGCTGGACCAACGCAAAATGTCGAGCCCTGACACTGGGAACCGCAAAAGGCGACCGCCGGCACCGAGCAGGCTGCGATTTTGTGTGCGCTGGCCCGACAAGATCGACACCCCACCCGCACAAAGCGTGACGCAACCCGCAATTCCACGATGATTGGGCGGCCCGGGGGCAAGCCTGGCAGCCGGCTGGCACAGGGCTTGCTGTACCTGTCTGGAACCCAGAACCCAACGCAAGGAAACGATCATCATGGGCAACCTTTTCGGCATCGCTCCGCGCGAGTCCGCCGCACCGGTTTCAACCATTGGATGGGAAACCCGCTACGACGGCGTCCTTTCCGTTGCCATCATCGACAAGGTGCCATTTGCCGGCATCTCGGGCCCATGGCCGGACGGCAACTACGCCCTGACCTGGTGGTCGACGGACACTGCGGAAGCACCGCCAACGCTGGAGTTCCATCCTTCGATGGATGCCGCGCGCCAGCGCGTCGAGGAAGTTGCCGGAATCTACCTGCGCGCGGCCTGAGCAGTTCGCCCGGACCGCCTGTTCAAGGAGCACCCCCCGCGTTTCCACGGACGGAAGCGCATCACTGCCACGTTGTCGGCCCGCATGGACTCGCAGGCCCGACCCGCGGCGAGCATGGGTCAATCCCCAATGACCCCCCACGAAAAACCCGTCCCGGCCCTGCCGGGACGGGTTTTTTCATGGATCAGATCCGCCCCATCAACAACAGCACGATGAGGATGACGACGACGAGGCCGATACCGCCGCTGGGTCCGTAGCCCCAGCTGCGGCTGTAGCCCCACGTCGGCAGTGCGCCGAGAAGAAGCAGGATGAAGACGATCAGCAGAATGGTCGAAAGTGTCATGGTAGATCTCCCGCGAAGATGAGCCCCGGTCCGGAGCGAAGAAGGGTGTGCACTTCCGATGGCTACGCAAGCACCGCGGCCTGTTTCCGGCAAGCGGGCCTGGTCCGATCCCGCGCGAACATCCCGACAGCAGTGCAACCCCGCCGACAGGATTAGCTTCAGGTGCATGAACGCGCGCTGTCGATGCCCGGATTGCGCATTGCGCATACAGCCGGCAGTCACGCGGATCACGCGGGCGAACACATCGCGGCGTCCGGTCCGAATGGCACTGACTTCGGGCCACGTCCCGTCGACTTCCGTTCGTGGTGTTCTTGTCGAACCATGAGCACAAGTTCGCCTCAACCGACCGGCAACTTGCATTCATCCTTCCACAGGCCGAGGACGATCGGCTTGAGCAAGCAGGACATCAGCG
>OEIU01000855.1_pt1 | contig 23882 bp, 22 predicted proteins | sample 1539221 | NCBI WGS metagenome assembly OEIU01 (sample SAMN03792071, study PRJEB22550) | activated sludge metagenome | feature: wastewater treatment plant; material: activated sludge; isolation source: Wastewater treatment plant of a petroleum refinery complex | place: Argentina: Zarate | collected...
CCGCCGCCGCGGCGGGCGGCCCGCACGGCGCCGGGCCCGGCGGCCTCCCCCCGCAGGCGGGCGAACGTCGCCGCCCCCAGGTCGGGGGGCACCGCGAACGCCGGCGCCGCCCGCCGGGCCAGGTCGGCCACGCGGCGCAGGTCCTGCGGCAGGTCGTCGCGCTCAGCCATGGATCCCCCGCTCCGCCAGCGCGGCGCACAGCGCCCGCAGCGCATGGTGCGTCCGCGACTTCACCGTGCCCACCGGCACGCCGAGGCGCCGTGCCGCCTCGGCCCGGCTGAGGTCCTGCTCCACGCACAGCGCCAGCACCTCGCGGTGATCCTCCGAGAGGCTCTGCATCGCGTCCCGGACGCCGACGGCCAGCAGGAGCTCGTCGACGCCGTCGCCGACCGCCCCGTCGCGATCGTCGCCGGGCAGGGGCTCCTGCGGGGCGGCGCGCCGCCACAGCGTGATCGCCGTGCGCCGCGCGATCGCCAGGACGTAGGCGCGCACCGGCCCCCGCGCCGGGTCGAACGCGTCGGCCGAACGCCACAGCCGCAGGAACGTCTCCTGCACGAGCTCCTCGGCCAGGTCCCGGCTGCCCAGCATGCGCAGGCCCAGGCCGAACACCCGCCCCTCGTACCGGCGGTACAGGGCGACGAACGGCTCCCCCGGCCTGCCGGCGCCCGCGCGGGCCCCCCACAGCCCCGCGGCCCCCTCCGCGCCGGACGGATCGGGGGCCCCCCCATGCCATACGCGCGACGGCCCGATCGGGTTCACCCCGCCGCGCGCGCCGGTTCCCGCGCGACCGGACCGGCTCCGGCGGTGAACCCCGCGGCGCGGGGGCAGGTACGGCATCCCGACATCCACGAACCGGAGGACCACATGACCGGACGCACCCGCCGCGCCCTCGCCCTCGCCGCCGCCCTCGCCCTCGCCGCCCCCGCCGCGGCGCAGGCGCGCGACATCTACGCCACCGACTCCGCGGGCAACCTGCACCGGCTCGACTCGCGGACGCCGGGGGTCGTGCTCGACACCGTCGCGATCACCGGCCTGCCGGCGGGCGTCTCCCTGGTGGGCATCGACATCCGCCCCGCGACCGGCGACCTGGTGGGGGTCGGCAGCAACAGCGTCGTCTACGTCGTCGACCCGGGCACGGGCGCGGCGACGGCGGTGGGCACCGGGTTCGCGCCCGGCCTCACGGGCACGTCGTTCGGCGTGGACGTCAACCCCGTCCCGGACGCCCTGCGCGTCACCAGCGAGGCGAACGGCAACTACCGGATCGCGTTCGCGACCGGCAACCACGGCGCCGGCAGCCCCGACGGGGCCCTCAACCCGGGCGACCCCGCCGTCGTGGCGAGCGCCTACACCAACTCGGCGCTCACGGCGACGCGGCCGACGGCGACCACGCTCTACGCCATCGACGCGGCATCGGACCAGCTCCTGGTGCAGAACCCGCCGAACGTCGGGACCCTCACCGACCCGAAGCCGCTCGGCATCGACGTCGGCGATCAGACGTCGTTCGACATCGCGGGCGCCGGCAACCTCGGGTTCGTCGCCACCGTGAGGGCCGGCGACCAGGGCTCGCGCCTCCACCGGCTCGACATCGCGACGGGGAGGATGACCGAGCTCGGCCCGATCGGCACCGGGAGCCTGCTGCGGCAGAAGGGCGCGCCGCGCGTGACCATCACCGGCATCGCCGCGCGGCAGGAGCTCGCCGGGCCGAAGGGCAACGTGCCCCCCAACGTCGCGATCGTCGCCACGACGATCGCCCCGAAGGCCGGCCAGCGGGCGTCGTACATCGCCTGGGCGGCCGACCCCGACGGCGCGATCGCCAAGGTGGAGTGGGACACGGACGGCGACGGGCGGTACGACGACGGCACCGGCGCGTACCTGCGGCGCGGGTTCCCGGCCGGCGTGCGCACCCTGAAGGTCCGGGTGACCGACGACGCCGGCGCGCGGACGGCCACGTCCCTGCGCGTGCGCATCGGCTGACCGGAGCGGGTCCCCGGGCCGCGACGGCGCGGCCCGGGGCCCCCGCTACACTCGGCCGGTGGCCGAACCACCGCTGATCATCCAGGCCGGGCCGACCACACCGACCGACCGCGCCCGCCGCTGGCTCCGCAGCCGGCGGATCATGCTGTCCGGCATCCTGGCCCTGGTCGAGGTGCTGGCCTTCATCATCTGGCGTCCCAGCGCCCTGCTCATGGCCGCCCTGGCCGTCGCGCTGCTGGTGGTCAGCGTCTTCGGCGCCACCCGGCTGCGGGCGGGGCTGTTCCGCGACCTCCTGTGGATCATCGCGATCGCCCAGGGCATCGTCGTCGTCATCCCGCTGGTGGTGACCGCGTCGCTGGTCGCGGCCCTGGCGGTGGGCGTGCTGCTGATCGTGGCCCTGGTGGTGGTGGCCGCGCGCTGGCGGGTGTGACCCCGGCCGCACAGCCGCCTCCCGTCCCACCGCCCGCGATCCGCGCGGCGGTGCCCGCCGCCGCCGCCGACCCCCTGTCGCGGCGGCAGGGCTTCCTCGCCCAGATCCGCTGGACGCCCCCGGAGGCGACGGGCCGCCGGCCCGTCGTGGCCGTGCTCGACACCGGCGTCGACGCGTCCGACCCGGACCTCCGGGACGCGGTCCTGACCGACCAGGCCCGGTCGTTCGTGCCGGGGATGGACCCGTTGGCGGACCCCTCCGGGCACGGGACCCACGTCGCGGGCATCGTGGCGGCGACCACCGGCAACGGGGTCGGCGGCGCCGGCGTCTCGAGCGCCCGGATCCTGCCGGTCACGATCGCCGACGCGTCGGGGCGGGCGACGACCTCGGCGTTGGTGCGGGGCATCCGGTACGCGACCGCCCGGGGCGCCCGGGTGGTGAACATCTCGTTCGGCGGCGAGGGCTTCTCCCAGCTCGAGCAGGACGCCATCGACGCCGCCGTGCGGCGCGGTGTGCTGGTGGTGGTCCCCGTCGGCAACACGGGGGGCCGCCCGGGGCCGCCCGAGTATCCCGGCGCGTACCGGCACGTGATGACCGTCGCCGCGCTCGGGCGGGACGGGCGGGTGCTGCCGCTGTCCGAGCGCGGCGACCAGGTGTCGATCGCCGCGCCCGGCGAGCGGGTGTTCTCGAACGACGTCGGGGGGACCGCGCGCCTCGTCCCGCGCACGGGGACGTCCATGTCCGCCGCCGTGGTCGCCGGCGCCGCCGCCCGCGTGATGGCGGCGCGCCCGGGGCTGTCGGCGCAACGGGTGCGGGCCCTCCTGGAGTCGACGGCCCGCGACGTGCCCCCCGGCGGCGTCGACAGCGCCAGCGGCGCCGGCGCGCTCGACCTGGCGGCGGCCCTGAGCGCGCCGCCCCCGCCGCCGGAGGACCCCGAGCCCAACGACGACACCGCCCAGGCGGCGCGCACGCGGGTGCTGCTGGGCGCGTCGGCGGCCTCGGCGGCCGTGACCGGGCGCTCCGGCTCGTACAGCGACCCGCGCGACGGCTTCCGCGTCGTGCTCCGCGCGGGTGAGCGCGTCACCGCGCAGCTCGCCCCGCTCGTGGCGAGCACCGCCGACCTGGACCTGGTCCTCTGGCGCCCCGGCACGCCCGCCGCCCGCCGGGGATCGACGTTCGCCCGCACCTGGCTGGTGGCCGCCTCCCTGCGTCCCGGCATCGAGGAGTCGCTGACCGCCGTGGCCCCCGTCGGCGGCGTCTACACGCTCGAGGTGCAGGGGCTCCGCAGCTCGGCGGCGTACCGGCTCACCGTCAACCGGTCTGTGACGGGGACCGTCAGGGGCTAGGCCCCGCGGCCCGCCTGGTCCATGATTGCGGACCATGGCCACCACCAGGACCGCCCCCCGCACCCCGGACCTCTCGGATCCGGCCCTCTACATCAACCGCGAGCTCTCGTGGCTCGACTTCAACGAGCGCGTGCTGGCGCTGGCGCGCGACGAGGGCCAGCCGCTGCTGGAGCGGTGCAAGTTCCTCGCGATCTTCTCCAGCAACCTCGATGAGTTCTTCATGGTCCGCGTCGCCGCGGTCCAGGACGCCCTGGAGGCCGGCCGGCCGTCCTCGACGCCCGACCAGATGCCCCGTGAGGAGGTGCTGCAGCGGGTCGCGGCGCGCGTGCGCGAGCTCATCGCCGAGCAGAGCCGCGTCTGGGAGGAGGAGATCCGCCCGGCGCTGGCCGGGGCCGGGATCGAGATCGCCGCGTTCCGCGATCTCGGCACGGCGGAGCGCCTGGAGGTCGACGCGCAGTTCGACCGCGAGGTGTACCCGGTCCTGACCCCGCTGGCCGTCGGCCCGGGGCTGCCGTTCCCGTACATCTCCGGCCTCTCGCTCAACCTCGGGCTGCGCGTGCGCGACCCCGTGACCGGGGAGACCCGCTTCGCGCGCATCAAGGTGCCGCCGCGGCTGCCGCGGTTCCTGGTGGCCGAGGACCGCCTGGTGCCCCTCGAGGACGTCATGGAGGGCCACGTCGAGCGGCTCTTCCCGGGGATGGAGATCGTCGACCTCACCCGCTTCCGGGTGACGCGCGACGCGGACTTCTCGATCTCGGACGAGTCGGACGACCTGCTGGGGGCGGTCGAGGCCCAGCTGCGCCGCCGCCGCTTCGGACACGTCGTGCGCCTGGAGGTGGCGGCGGACGCCCCCGACGGGCTGGTGCGCGACCTCATGACCGCCCTGGAGGTGGAGGAGCGCGAGACCTATCGGCTGGCCGGGCCGATCGACCTGACGTCGCTGTGGATGCTCGCGACGATGGACGCCCCGGCGCTGCGCGACCCGCGCTGGGAGCCGCGCACCCGGGTGCGCCTGCGCCCCGAGGAGGGCGAGCGCCTCGACATGTTCTCCGTCATCCGCGACGGCGACGTCCTGGTGCACCACCCGTACGACGACTTCAGCACCAGCGTCGAGCGCTTCGTGGAGCAGGCGGTGGAGGACGAGCACGTCCTCGCCATCAAGCAGACCGTGTACCGGACGAGCGGCGACTCGCCGATCGTGCCGGCGCTGATGCGCGCCGCCGAGCAGGGCAAGCAGACCGTCTGCCTGGTGGAGGTGCAGGCCCGCTTCGACGAGGAGCGCAACATCCAGTGGGCCCGCGCCCTCGAGCGCTCCGGCGTCCACGTGGTGTACGGGCTCACCGGGCTCAAGACCCACGCCAAGCTGTGCCTGGTGGTCCGTCGCGAGGGCGATCTGGTGCGCCGCTACGTGCACATCGGGACGGGCAACTACAACCCCTCCACGGCGCGCCTCTACACCGACGTGGGGCTCTTCACGTGCCGCGAGGACCTGGGCGAGGACGTCGCCGACCTCTTCAACCACCTCACGGGCTTCGCCCGCCCGCCGCGGTACCGGCGGGCCCTCGTGGCCCCCGCGCACCTGCGCGACGGGATCATCGCGGAGATCGAGCGGGCCGTCGCCGGGCACACGCCCGAGACCCCGTCGCGCGTGGTGATGAAGATGAACTCCATCATCGACGGGCCGATCATCGCGGCGATCTACCGCGCCTCGCAGGCGGGGGTGCCCGTCGATCTGATCATCCGCGGCATCACCGGACTGCGCCCCGGCGTCCCCGGGGTGAGCGAGAACGTCCGGGTCATCTCGATCGTGGGGCGGTTCCTGGAGCACGCCCGGGCGTTCGCATTCACCGTCGGCGACCGCACCGACTACTGGATCGGCTCGGCGGACATGATGGCCCGCAACCTCGACAACCGGGTCGAGCTGGTGGCGCCGGTCGACGACCCCCTCGCCACGGCCGAGATCCAGACGATCCTGGACCTCCAGCTCGCCGACACGGCGCTGGCGTGGGAGCTCGGCGCTGACGGGTCGTGGAGCAGGGTCGTGCCCCCGGACGGCGCGGAGCCACTCAACTCCCAGGAGCAGCTCATGGAGTACGTCAGCCGCCAGGCCCGCGCGCCCGGTGCGTGATCCCGTCCCGGCCTCGGCCGGACCGGTGCGTTATCGTGGGGCCGAGTGAGCACCGAGGACGTCCCCACCTGGTCCCCGCCGGCCAAGCCGAGCTTCAATTCGCCCGCGGCGGACCTCAACCAGTTGCGAAACGAGGCCAAGCGCATCGCCGAGTCGGCGCCCGGGCAGCCGGTCCACAAGTCGGTGCTGGAGCGGGCGCGCGCGCTCGCCTCGGCGATCGACCACGATCTCGGGCTCCCCGAGTCGCCGGACGGCCTCTCCTACGCCGACCTCGCGGTGCTGCTGTCGCAGTCCAAATAGCCTCTCGGGGCGGACGGTCCTAGGGCGACGGCGCCCCGGGGGGCGACGGCAGGTCCATGAGGTGGCGCGCGAGCGCGCCGTAGTCGACGTCCGGGTCGGTCCGCTCCAGCAGGGAGCGGGCCTCCGCCGCGAGTCGCTGATCGCGGTCGTCGAGGTCGCGGGCGTGTCCGAGGTCCTTCAGCAGGTTCCGGACGGTGAAGCCCGGGGCATGGTCACCGGCGAGCACGCGGGGGAAGAGGTTGCGCAGCTGCCATGAGTCGCCGGAGGACCCCATCACCACCTCGCGCGCCAGCGCGGGGTCGAGCCCGGCGCACTGCCCGGCGCCGAGCGCCTCGGCCGTGGCGGCGGTGATGGACGCCACCAGCATGTTGTTCACGAGCTTCGCGACCAGCCCCTGGCCGACCGGCCCGCAGTGGAAGCGCTTCGCGGGGTCGCCCATCGCGTCGAGGGCGGGGGCGGCGCGGGTCAGGGCGTCGGCGTCCCCGCCGCACATGATCGCCAGCGTGCCGCCGGCCGCGCCCGCCGGCCCGCCGCTCACGGGGCAGTCGAGGTACGCGACCCCGCGGGCGGCGCACCGTTGCGCCAGGTCGCGGGCGACGGCGGGGGCGATCGTGCTCATCTCCACCACCACCGGCGCCGGCCGCTCCGCCTCCAGCATCGCCAGGATCACCTCGCGCACGTCCGGAGAGTCGGTGACGCACGAGGCGAACAGGTCGGCGCCGTCCGCGGCCTCGGCGGGGCTGCCGACGAGGGTGGCGGGCAGGTCCCGTGCGCGCTCCGGCGTGCGCGCGAACAGCCGCACGTCGTGGCCGGCGCCGGCGAGGTTGCGCACCATCCCGGCGCCCATCAGCCCTGATCCGACGAAGCCGACGCGCATGGTCCGGACCCTACCCCCCGCCGGGCGGGTGGATCGTGAAAGGGTTGAGGGCCGTCCCGACGCTCGACCACCCGTGGGGTGGGAGCGATGCCCAGGAGACCCGAAACACTGTGCCCGAGTGCCTCGGGTCTCCGAACTGCCGCGCGGGGGCAGTGGGGACGACCCTCGTGGCGAAGAATGCACCCGGAACAGACACGTTTCGCCCCCCGCAGGGATGGTCAGCAGCCCGGCGGGCAACCCGAACGGGGAGGATATGCACTCGACCCCCGGTACCTGAGGTCGTCAGCGATGCCACCCGACGGCCCACACACCGACGTGCGCACGGTCCCGACCCCCGGGGCCCGGCGCTCCCTGCTCGCCCCCGTGCGGCAGGTGTCGGCGTGGTTCGTGCGCGTCGCGGCGGGCGCCACGCGTCGATCCATCGCCGACGACATCACGGGCGTGGCGAGCCAGTTCGCGTACAACGCGTTCCTGGCGACGGTGCCGTTCATGTTCGTGCTCGTGTCGATCATCGGGCTGGTCGCCGAGCCGGACACCTTCGACGACCTGCTCGCGCCGGACGCCGACAACGCGATCCCGGTGGAGCTGCGCGGGACGCTGCGGTCGGCCCTGCGGTCGGCCACGAACAACACCGGCCAGGCCGCCCTCTTCCTGACCATCGGCCTGTTCCTGTCCCTCTACGTCTCAGCGAACGTGATGGGCGCGCTCGTCGGGGGGCTCGACCGGGTGCGCGGCGTTCCCCACCGGCCGTGGGTGCACGGGAAGACGACCGCCCTGGTGATCGCGCTGGCCACCAGCATCCTGGTGGTGGCGACGACGCTGGCGCTGATCGGCGGCTCCCGCCTGGTGGACAGCCTGGCCGAGGAGATCTTCGGCAAGGGCGCCCCCAACGTCGCCGGGCGCTTCCTCTACCTGATCGGCGCCGCCAGCCTGCTGCTCTTCACGCTTGCCGTCTACCACGTGGGCCCCAACGCGCCGCGCCGGCGCCTGCTGGCGTCGGCCCCCGGCGCGCTGCTGGGCGTGGCCCTGTGGCTGGGGGTCACGCGCCTCTTCGCGCTCTACATCGAGAACTTCGACGAGTACCAGACCGTCTACGGCGCCCTGGCCGGTGCCGCGATCTACCTGATCTTCCTGTTCCTCACGTGCGTGTCGCTGCTGATCGGCGCCGAGGTCAACGAGCAGATCTACGTGATGCGCCAGGCCCGCCGCCGCCCGGGCGGCGAGGACGACCCGACGCTGGTCGCCTGAGGGCCCGTCAGGTCTGGCAGGTGGGGCACCAGTAGGTGGTGCGGTTCGCGTCGCCCTGACCCCGCGAGCGGATGGGGGTGCTGCAGCGCCGGCAGGGGCGCCCCCGGCGGCCGTACACCCAGGTGCGCTCACGGCTCCACGGCGGCGCGTCCGGTGGGCGCCACGTGCGGATGGGGCCGCGGTCCCGCACCCCCAGGTCGAGCAGCCGCGCGGCCTCCGCGCCGATCGCCGTCGCCTCGGCCTCGGTGAGGCTCCCGACGGGCCGCCACGGGTCGATGCCGGTGAGGAAGCACGTCTCGCACTTGTAGACGTTGCCGATCCCCGACACGACGCGCTGGTCCATGAGCACCTCGCCCAACTGCCGTGTGGGCTCCACCCGGGCCAGTCGCTCCGCCGCCGCGCGGCCCGGGTCGACGCCCTCGCCCAGCAGGTCGGGGCCGGTGGTCAGCAGGGCGCGGGGGAGGGGCTCGCCGGGCTCGAGCAGCCGGACGGAGGGGCAGCGGTAGAGGGCGGCGACGTGGTCCGTGGTCCAGAGGGCCAGGAACAGCCCCCCGGGGCTGGGCGTCCGCGACGCCGGCAGGAGCCTCCAGACCCCGCTCATCATCAGGTGCGACCAGAGCACCCGGCCGCTCGCGAAGCGCAGGATGTGGTGCTTGCCGACGGCCTCGGCCGCGGTGACGGCGTCGCCCACCAGGCGCTCCGCGCCCAGGTCGCGCACCCGCGGCTCGGGCGCATCCACCCGCACGAGGGGACGGCCGGTGAGCGCCGCGCCGAACCGGATGGCGTTCGAATGGCTGACCTGTCCCTCGGGCACCCCCGAAGGGTAGTTCCGGCGACGGCCGGGCCGCCGCCGGGCGGCACGCCTGGCACCGTCCGGTCCCGCGCGCGATGATCCGGAGGTGAGCGACGAGACGCCACCCGGCCAGGCACCGCAGGGCGGGTCGCCCGACCCGGCGCCCGACGCGACGCGCGAGGCGGCGCCCCCTCGCCCGCCGCAGAAGCCGTTGGGGCAGCGTCTGCTCCTGCTCGGCGCGATCCTGGTGGCGGCGGTGGTCATCTACTTCATCGCCGCGGCGACCATCCCGCGGTGGTGGGCGCACCGGATCGGCGACCAGGTCGACGGGAGCGGCACCGCCGGCGTGGGCCTGGGGCTGTTCTACGGCTTCGTCTTCACGTTCCTGCCGCTGCTGGTGCTGAGCTTCGCGCTGGTGCGGCGCCGGTCGTGGCGCCTGCGCGCGTGGTTCCTGGCGGGGGCGGTCGTGCTGGCGCTGCCCAACCTGTTCACGCTCGGCATCGTGCTCGGCACGGGCAGCGCCGCCCACGCGGGGGAGCGGACGCTCGACGTCGAGGGCCCGTACTTCCGCGCGGCGACGCTGGCCGGGGCGGTCGTGGGGGTGCTCGCGGTCGTCGGGGTGCGCTACCTGTGGTACTCGCGGCGGCGCCACAAGCGGCGGGAGGGGCAGCTGCGCGACGAGCTGCGCACCCGCGACGAGGCCGACGCCGCCCGCGCCGCCGCGTCGTCCGGCGAGGCGCCGCAGTAGCCGCGTCCCCCTACCGGATCTGCTTCGTCTGCCTCGGCAACATCTGCCGCTCGCCGACGGCCGAGGGGGTGATGCGGCACCTGCTGGCGGGCGCCGGCCTGGACGGGCGGGTGGAGGTGGACAGCGCGGGAACCGGGTCGTGGCACGTCGGCGAGCCGCCCGACCGGCGCGCCACCGCGGAGGCGCGGACGCGCGGGATCGTCCTCGACGGCCGTGCGCGTCAGTTCCGGGCCGGCGACTTCGGCCGCTTCGACCTGGTGGTCGCGATGGATGCGCAGAACGTCGCCGACCTGCGCGGCATGGCGCCCGACGCGGCGGCGGCGGCGAAGGTCAACCTGCTGCGCGAGTGGGACCCGGAGGCGGGCGGCGACCGCTCCGTGCCGGACCCCTACTACGGCGGCCCGGAGGGCTTCGGCGCGGTCCTCGACATGGTGGAGCGCGCCTGCGCCGGGCTCATCGCGGAGCTGCGCGCCGGGCCGCTCGCGGCGGGATGAGCGCCGACGCCCTCGCCGCCGCGGTGGGGCGGGCCCTGGGCGCCGCGGTGGCGCAGGCGCGCCCCGTCCACGGCGGGTCGATCAACCGGGCGCTGCAACTGACGCTGGCCGACGGGCGGGCGGCGTTCGTGAAGCACCATCCGGACGCCCCGGCCGGCGTGTTCCGGGCGGAGGCCGACGGCCTCGCGTGGCTCGCGGCCGCGGACGCCCTGCGCACGCCGGAGGTCCTCGCCGTCGCCGACGACCCGGGCGCCCCCCGGTTCCTGGCGCTCGAGTGGATCGCCCCCGGCCCATCCGATCCGCAGGCGTTCGGCCGCGGCCTCGCGGCCCTCCACCGGGCGGGCGCGGCGGCGTTCGGGTGGGACCGCGACAACTTCATCGGGCTCCTACCCCAGCGCAATGACCCGGTCCCCGGCGGCTGGCCGGAGTTCTACGTCGAGCGCCGCCTGCGCCCGATGGCCGGCCAGGCCGTGGCCGCCGGGACGCTCGACGCCCGGTTCCTCGGCGATCTCGACCGGCTGGCGGCCCGCCTGCCCGACCTGGCCGGCGACCCGGAGCCGCCCGCCCGGCTTCACGGCGACCTGTGGGGCGGCAACGCGATCCTCGCCGCCGAGGGCGGCCCGGCGGTGCTCGACCCGGCCGTGTACGGCGGCCACCGGGAGATCGACCTGGCGATGATGCGCCTGTTCGGCGGCTTCCCCGCCGCCGCCTTCGCCGCCTACGACGAGGCGTTCCCCCTCGCGCCCGGCCACGCCGACCGGGTCGATCTGTGGCAGCTGTATCCGCTGCTCGTCCACGTGGTGCTGTTCGGCGGCGGCTACGCCGGGCAGGCCCGCCGGGCGCTCGCGAGGTACGTCTAGGGACCGAGGGTGAGGATGCTCGCCCGGGACGACCTGAGCGTCGGCTCGGGCGTCAGCAGCAGCGCCACCCGCGCGCCAGGGCCGAGGGGGAGGACGCGGACGCTGGTGTGGGGGGGCGGCGTGGGCCGGGCGGGTCCGTCGATGCGGCGCTGGAGGAGGCCCTCGGGTCCGACGAGCGCGACGCGCACCCGGTTGAACTGGGCGCCGCGGGCGACGGTCGCCGGGACCGCGGTGCGGTCGCGGGTGGCGTGGAGGGCGCCGGCCAGGTCGGCGGGGCCGGCGATCGCCGGGACCGGGGGCGCCCAGGCGCCCGCGGCGCTCCGCGTGGCGACCTCGATGCTCGCGGCGGGGGCGGCCGTGACGGGCTGCCGCACGAACTGGTTCGCCACGATGACGGCGCCGAACGTGGTCCGCGACAGGGCGATCCCACCCACGAGCGCGGCGGGCCGGCAGGCCACCTCGGCCGGCGTCACGGTGCCGCCGCGGAGCGTTGCGGCGTCGACGCACGCCCCGTCCCGCCAGGCGGCGACGACGTCTCCCGGTGCCGGGGCGGCGACCGCGAGCCCGGCGCCGCCGGCGCCGAGCCGCACCGGCGCGGACCATGCGCCCGCGGGTGATCGCACGGCGGCCACGACGTCCGCCGCGCCCCGCGCGGGATCGGCCGCCGCCTGGCCCACGCCACCGCGACGCCGCCGGACGGGTCGGCCGCCGCCGCCGGCGGGAGGGGCGCGGACAGGCCCGCGCCGGCGATCTGCGGCAGCGTCCCCCCCGCGACGTCGGCCGGGGCGGACCACGCCGTCCCTCCGGCCGGAAGCGTCGCCACCTGGATCCCCAGGCGCCCGCCCGCCGGTCCCCCGAGCCATGCGACGACGGCCTCCCCGGTGGGCGTGACCGTCAGCACGGGGCGGATGGCGGCGCCCGTCGCCGCGCCGGGGTGGCGCGACACCGTGACGGCGGGCGCGAAGCGCGCCCCCGCGGACGGGCGGAGCGCGGCGCGCACCGTCCCCGGCTCCTGCCACACGGCCAGGGCGCGCCCGCCGCGCAGCCGGGCGACCTGGAGGGACCGCACCGTGCCGGCGCGTCCCGCGGTGGTCAGCGTCTGCCGCCGCGCGACGCGGTCGTGCGCGATCGTGGTCAGGTCGACGCGGCGCCCGTTGGCGAGCGACGCCACCAGCACGCGCGCCCCGTCGAGGGATGCGTCCGTCGCCGTCCCCGGCACGAGGCCGGAGACGGACGACCAGCTCGCCGCCGCCGCCGGCGAGGACGCCGCCGCGAGGGCGACGGTGAGGACGGCCGCGCGGACGATCCTGATCATCCGCGGGACGGTATCGGGTCAGGCCCGGAGGACCATGCCCCGAAGGTCGGTCCGGAAGCCGGCGTCGGCCAGCAGCGACTCGAGGGGCGAGCCGAACACGGGCTCGCCGTCGACCCGCTCGATCCCGGCCCGTCGGCGGCGGTCGGCCAGGATCCAGTCGGCCAGGGCCCGCACCGCCAGCTCCAGGCGGCCGTCCTCCAGGCCGTCGAACGTCAGGAGGCTCTTGCCGCCGCGCTCCAGGTAGACCGCCGGCGCGCCGTCCACGAGCACCACCTGGGCCCCGAAGGCGCGCGAGGGTGAGCGGGCGGCGCCCTCGCGCCTGGGCCACGGGGCGGCGGCGCCGTACGGCTGGGCGGGGTCGGCGGCGCCGAGCACCAGGACGTGGGGGTCGCCGTCGAGCGGCGCGTCGCGGAGGTCGCGCAGGCGCTCCACCGCTCCGGGCATCGCGAACTGGGCGCCGCCGAGGCCGGCGACGAAGTACCCGCGACGCACCGTCCCGAGGGTCTCCAGGTCGGTCAGCGCGGGATAGACGGCGGCGTATCCGCCGGGGACCCCCTCCGACAGCACGGCCGAGCGGGTGAGCACCCCGTGGCGCTCCACGAGCAGCTCGGCCAGGATCCGGCGCCGATCGTCGGCGGCGGGGGCGTCGTGGAACAGGCGCTCGGCGAGCGACCAGCGGCCCGCGACGGCCGACGGCGCGCCGCGGCCGCCGCCCGCCCGGCGGCGGCGGACGCCGCCCGCGCCGGGGCGCGTGAGGGCCGGCAGGCGCCGTGGCGCCCGCAGGGGCAGCCACAGGTCGTTGGTGACCTCCCCGGCCCAGACGAGCGCCCACAGCGCGGTGAACACGTCCTCCCGGGGCGCCTCGGCGGCGACCAGCAGGTCGTCCCAGAAGCTCGCCCCGGCGGCGAGCGCCTCCCGCAGCGCTCCGGCCACGGGCCCCTCCGGCGGCGGGTCGGCGGGGGGCGGGCCGATCAGCGGCGCGTCCTCGCGGAAGAAGATCGCGACCCGCCCGCCGCCCACGCCCCCGGCGCCGGCCCCCACCCACACGATCTCGCCGCGGGCGGCCAGCTCGTCCAGGCGCGCGGGGCCGTGGTCGGCGAGCCGCCGCGGGAGCACCTCGGCCTCCCACTGGGCGGGCGGCAGCGCCAGGCCCTGGAGGCCGGCGAGCACCTCGCGCAGCGCATCGACGCCGCGCGCGCCGCCCGGGCGGTCGATGCGCTGCCAGTCGGGCAGGAATCGTCCCAGCGCGCGGGGATCGGCGGGCTCGATCTCCTTGCGCAGCGCCGCCAGGCTCGCGCGGCGGAGCCGTCGCACCACCTCGGCATCGCACCACTCGCGCCCCGATCCGCCGGGGCGCAGCTCGCCGCGCACCAGCGTCCCGTCGCGCTCGAGCGCGCCGAGCACCGGCTCCAGCGCCCCGGCTGGGAGCTGGTACCGCGCCGCCGGGTCGGCGGTGTGGAACGGCCCGCGTGTGCGGGCGTACCGGGCGAGCAGCGTCCGCAGCGCGTCCGGGACCGGCTCCAGGAACGCGTCGGGCAGCCCGGCGGGGGTCATGGTGCCGAGGGCGTCGCGGTAGCGACCGGCGTCCTCGGCGGCGATCACGCGCTCCTCTCCGCCCACGCGCACCCGCACCGCCCGGCGCTCGGCCACCAGGGCGTCGACCAACCCGGCGGCCCCGCCGGGCTCGGTGACGCGCAGCGCGATCTCGCCGGCCGCGAGGTCGCCGACCCGCCGCAGCAGGTCGTGCAGGCCGTCGGCGCTGCGCGCGCGGGCGCGATCCGAGAGGCCCTGCAGGTCGGCCTCGATCTGCGCGAGGGCGTCCGGGTCGATGAGGTCGCGCAGCTCCTCCTGGCCCAGCAGCTCGCGCAGCAGGTCGCGGTTGAGCGACAGCGCCTGGGCGCGGCGCTCCGCGGCGGGCGTGTCGTCCTCGTACATGTACGAGGCGACGTACTCGAACAGCAGCGACCCGGCGAACGGCGACGCCGTCTGCGTCTCGACCTCCACCACCGCCAGCTCGCGCGACCCGATGCGGGTCAGGACGCCCCGCAGGGCCGGAAGGTCGAACCAGTCGTTGAGGCACTCCCGGTACGTCTCCAGGATCACCGGGAAGCTGCCGTAGTTGCGGGCCACCTGGAGCAGCGACGACGCCTTCAGGCGCTGCTGCCACAGCGGCGTGCGCTGCCCGGGCCGGCGACGCGGGATGAGCAGGGCGCGGCCGGCGTTCTCGCGGAAGCGGGCGCCGAAGAGGGCGGTCCCGCCGAGCTCGCCGAGCACCAGGTCCTCCAGCTCGTCGGGCGGGATCAGCGCGACGTCGGAGGAGGGGGCCAGATCGGCATCCGGCAGGTGCAGCGCGATCCCGTCGTCGCCCCAGATGACGTGGGCCTCCTGGCCCGTCTCGGCGCGGATCCTCGCCCCCAGGGCGAGCGCCCACGGGGCGTGGACCCGGGCGCCGAACGGGGTGAGCACGCACAGGCGCCAGTCCCCGATCTCGTCGCGGAAGCGCTCGACCACGATCGCGCGGTCGCTGGGGACGGTGCCGGTGGCGGCGGCCTGGTCCTCCAGGTACGCGACCAGGTTGGTGGCGGCGCGCCGGTCGAAGGCGCTCTCGGCGCGCAGCCGCTCCGACGCCCGCTCGGGTCCGGCGGTCACCAGCTCGCGCGCGAGGCGGCCGACGGCCTCGCCCAGCTCGAACGGGCGGCCCACGCCCTCGCCCTTCCAGAAGGGCACCGCCCCCGGCGCACCCGGCGCCGGCGTCACGATCACGCGGTCGCGGGTGATCTCCTCGATGCGCCACGTGGAGGCGCCGAGCATGAACGTCTGGCCCGAGCGCGCCTCGTAGACCATCTCCTCGTCCAGCTCGCCCACCCGGCCGCCGTCGGGCAGCACCACCGCGTAGAGGCCGCGGTCGGGGATGGTGCCGGCGTTCTGGACGGCGAGGGCGCGGGCGCCGTCGCGCCCGCGGACGGTGCCGGCGGTGCGGTCCCACACCACGCGCGGGCGCAGCTCCGCGAACTCGTCCGACGGGTAGCGGCCGGCGAGCATGTCGAGCACGCCCTCCAGCTGCTCGCGCGACAGCTCGGCGAACGGGTACGCGCCCTTCGCGAGCGCCTCCAGCTCGTCCACCGTCCAGCTGCCGTCGGCGCAGGTCGCCACCAGCTGCTGGGCGAGCACGTCGAGGGGGAGGCGCGGGACCCGGGTCTCCTCGATCGCGCCGCGGCGCATCCGCTCCACCACGGCGGCGCACTCGAGCAGGTCGCCGCGGTACTTCGGGAACACGCGTCCCCGGCTCGGCGCGCCCACCTGGTGACCGGCACGGCCGATCCGCTGCATCCCGCGGGCGACGCTCCGCGGGCTCTCCACCTGCACCACCAGGTCGACGGCGCCCATGTCGATGCCGAGCTCCAGGCTGCTGGTGGCGACGAGGCACGGCAGCCGCCCCGCCTTGAGCTCCTCCTCGATGAGCACCCGCTGCTCGCGGGCCAGCGAGCCGTGGTGGGCGCGGGCCACCTCCTCCTCGGCCAGCTCGTTGAGCCGCAGGGCCAGCCGCTCCGCCAGGCGGCGGTTGTTCACGAACACCAGCGTCGAGCGGTGCGCCTTCACGAGCGCGAGCAGCTCCGGGTACATCGCCGGCCAGATGGAGCGGCGGCGTCCCTCCGACCCCGGGACGGCGATGGGATCCTCGGTGCCCGGCTCCAGCGGCTGGCCCAGCTCGCGCATGTCCTCGACCGGGACGATCACCTCCAGGTCGAGCTCCTTCGCCGACCCGGCGTCCACGATCTCGACCGGCCGCGGCCGGCCCTCGGCGTCCTGCCCGCCCAGGAAGCGGGCGATCTCGCCGAGCGGGCGCTGGGTGGCCGACAGGCCGATGCGCTGGAGGCGGCCGCCGTCCCCGGCGACCACCCGCTCCAGGCGCTCCAGCGACAGCGCCAGGTGGGCGCCGCGCTTGGTGGCGGCGACGGCGTGGATCTCGTCGATGATCACCGACCGGATCCCGGCGAGGATGTCCCGCCCCCGCGACGTGAGCAGCAGGTACAGGCTCTCGGGCGTGGTGATCAGGATGTCCGGCGGGGTCCGGAGCATCCGCTGGCGCTCCTTCTGCGGCGTGTCGCCCGTGCGGACGGCCACGCTCACCTCCGGCGCCGCCAGCCCCGCCAGCTCCGCGTTGGCCGCGATGCCCGCCAGGGGCCCGCGCAGGTTGCGCTCCACGTCGTAGTTGAGGGCCTTCAGCGGCGACAGGTAGAGCAGGCGGGCGGGCTCCCGGCCCGCGAGCCGGTCGGCCACGATCCCGTTGAGGGCCCACAGGAACGCGGCGAGCGTCTTCCCCGACCCGGTGGGCGCCAGGATCAGGGTGTGGTCGCCCCGGGCGATCGGCGGCCAGCCCTCCTGCTGCGCCCGGGTGGGCTCGGCGAACGCGCGCGTGAACCAGTCGCGCACCAGCGGGTGGAAGGGGGCGAGGGCCGGGCTCTGCCCCGCGGGGGGCGCGGAGAGGGTCACCGATCGATGGTACCCCCGGCCCCGGCCGCCGAGCCGTGGTCCCGCGGCGTCGTGCCAGCATGAGTTTTCGCTCATGATCACTTCGGGAACCAGCCGGGCATGACCCAGCCCACGCCCGGCCGCATCGCCGACCCCTGGGGGCCGCGCACGCCGTTCGGCCCGGGCGAGGCCTGGCCCGTGCGGGTCGACACGCACCTGGCCGAGGGGGTCGCGGAGGGCGACGTCGAGGCCTGGGTCCCCTCAGCGTCCGTCCTGAGCAGCAACGGCGACGCGATGGACATCGCGGTGGCGGACGGCAGGATCGTCGGCGTCCGCGGGCGGGCCGCCGACCGCGTGAACCACGGCCGGCTCGGTCCGAAGGACCTGTTCGGATGGCAGGCGATGGCGTCGCCGGACCGCCTCACGCGCCCGCTCGTCCGCCGCGGCGGTGAGCTGGAGCCGGCGAGCTGGGACGAGGCGATGCGGCTGGTGGTGGAGCGCTCGCAGGCCCTGCTCGGCGAGCCCGGCGGCTGGGGCCGGGTCGGCTTCTACACGAGCGGCCAGCTCTTCCTGGAGGAGTACTACACGCTCGCCGTGATCGGGAAGGCCGGCATCGGGACGCCGCACATGGACGGCAACACCCGCCTGTGCACCGCGACCGCCGCGGCCGCGCTGAAGGCGAGCTTCGGCACCGACGGCCAGCCGGGCTCCTACACCGACGTGGACCACTGCGACGCCATCGCGCTGTGGGGTCACAACGTGGCCGAGACCCAGACGGTCCTGTGGTCGCGCATGCTCGACCGCCGCCGTGGGCCGGACCCGCCGCGGATGCTGGCGGTCGACCCTCGCGACACGCCGGTCGCGCGCGAGGCCGACGTGCACCTGGCGCCGCGCATCGGCACCAACCTCATGCTGGTCAACGCGCTGCTGCGCGAGCTGATCGCGCGCGGCCGGATCGACCGCGCCTGGGTGGACGCCCACACGCTCGGGTTCGACGACCTCCGCGCCGTGGTGGAGCCGTGCACCCTCGAGCGTGCGGCCGAGGTCTGCGGGGTCGCCCGGGACGACCTGCTCCGGGCCGCCGACCTGTTGGGCGGGGCGGAGCGTCTGCTCTCGACCGTCCTCCAGGGCTTCTACCAGTCGCACCAGGCGACGGCGGCGTCGTGCGCGGTGAACGACATCCACCTGCTGCGCGGGATGATCGGCCACCCCGGCGCCGGCATCTACCAGATGAACGGGCAGCCGACCGCCCAGAACACCCGCGAGACGGGCGCCGACGGCGACCTGCCGGGGTTCCGCAACTGGGACGACCCTGAGCACATCCGCGAGCTGGCGGATCTGTGGCGGGTGGACCCGTCGACCATTCCGCACTGGGCGCCGCCGACGCACGCGATGTCGATCTGGCGCTACGCCGAGCAGGGGTCCATCGAGATGCTGTGGATCTCGGCGACCAACCCGGCCGTGTCGCTGCCCGACCTGGCGCGTGTGCGCGGCATCCTCCGCCGGGAGGGCCTGTTCGTCGTCGTCCAGGACATCTTCCTGACCGAGACGGCCCGCCTCGCCGACGTGGTGCTGCCCGCCGCCGGGTGGGGGGAGAAGACCGGGACGTTCACCAACGTCGATCGCACCGTCCACATCTCCGACCGCGCCGTCGCGCCGCCCGGCGAGGCGCGCAGCGACCTGGACATCCTGCTCGACTACGCCCGCCGCATGGACTTCCGCGACCGCGACGGCGCCCCGCTCGTCACCTGGACGGACCCGGAGGGCGCGTTCGCCGCCTGGCGGGCGTGCTCGCGCGGGCGCCCCTGCGACTACTCCGCGCTCACGTACGAGCGGCTGCGCGAGGGCGGCGTGCAGTGGCCCTGCACCGCGGACGCCCCGGACGGCACGGAGCGGCTCTACGCGGACGGGCGCTTCAACACCGACTCGGCGTACACGGAGACCTACGGCCAGGACCTGGACACCGGCGCCACCCTCAGCGCCACCGAGCACCGCGCGATGCGCCCCGACGGGCGGGCCTTCCTCCACGCCACCGCGTACCGGCCCCCCGACGAGGCCCCCGACCCCGAGCACCCGATGCTGCTCACCACCGGCCGGACCGTCCACCAGTTCCACACCCGTACCAAGACGGCCCGTGCGCCGGAGCTCCAGGCCGCCGCCCCCGACGTGTGGGCCGAGCTGTCGGAGGAGGACGCCGCGGCCCTGGGCGTCGTCGACGGCGACCGGGTGCGCATCGCCTCCCGCCGGGGGGCGATCGAGGCGCCCGTCAGGATCGGCGGGATCCGGGCCGGCCACGTCTTCGTGCCGTTCCACTACGGGTACTGGGACCGGGGCGCCGCCGGCCCGGACGGCGGCCCCGGGCGCGCGGCCAACGAGCTGGTGCGCACCCGCTGGGATCCGGTGTCGAAGCAGCCGCTGTTCAAGGTCGGCGCCGTACGGGTGACCCGGGCGGGGGAGGGCTGAGGTGCTGGTGGCCCACTGGCTCGGGATGCTGCACCGGAGCCTCGACGCCACCGCCGACGCCTTCCGGCGGGTGGCGGAGGCGCACGGCGGCGAGCCGGACGTGGAGGACACCTGCCGGTACCTCGCCGTCCTGGCCGACCGCCAGGCGGCCGAGCTCCGGCCCTTCGTGGACCGCTACGGGGAGGAGGCCGGCGACGAGCCCGACCGCCTCCACTCCGAGCTGTTCACGGGCACGCGCGAGGGTCCGATCGCGCTGCTGCGCGACCTCCACGACCTCTTCCTGATGGCGAGCGAGTGCGACATCGCATGGACGCTCATCGGCCAGGCGGCCCAGGGGCTGCGCGACGCGGCGCTCGCCGCGACCGTGTCGGCATGCGAGGGCGACACCCATCGCCAGATCGCGTGGCTCCGTACGCGCATGAAGCAGGCGGCGCCCCAGGTGCTGGTGGTCGTGCGGTGACGCGTGGGCCGGCGCCGCCGCTGCCGCTGGGGTTCCTGGCGCTGGCGGTCGGCACGCTGCTGCTCGCCACGCTCAACCTCGGCTGGCTGGCGCCCGCGGACGGACACGACGTGGCGGTGGCCCTCGTCGCGCTCGTCGCCCCGCTCCAGCTGACGGCGTCGCTGATGGGGTTCGCGCTCGCCGAGGTGGTCCCGGCGACCGCAATGGCGATCCTGGCGGGGACGTGGACGACCATCGCCGTGGTGATGCTCACCTCGCCCCCCGGCGGGACGTCCGCCGCCCTCGGCACCGAGCTGCTGCTGTCGGCCGGCGCGCTCCTCGTCGCCGCCACGATGGCCGTCGCGCGCGGCGCCGCCCTGCCCGCCGTCGTGATCGCGGGCGCGGCGATCCGGTTCGCCGTCACCGGCGGCGACCAGCTGTCCGGCGCCGAGGCGTGGGCGCGCGCCGCCGGGTGGGTCGGCCTGGCGCTGGCGGTGCTCGCGACGACGGCCGCGGCGATCCTGGGGGTGCGGGCGGCGCGGCGCGAGGCGCCGGGACCTACTTCGCGAGCATCACCCTGATGCCGAAGAGGACGGCCACGGCGCAGAGCGCGAAGCACCCCCACGCGGCCACCCGGCGCCCGCGGCCGGGCTGGGCCCCCGAGCCGCCGGTGGCGAGCGCGCGCAGGCCCAGCGCGTAGAGCACCACCACACCCACCCCGAACGCCGCGCTCAGCACCGCCACCCGCCAGAGGGCGTCCAGGTCGACGTAGTCGCTCACGCGCCCGCCCCCGCGACGGGCCGGGGCTCGGCCATCCCCGCGGGCTCGGGCGCGACGACGGCGACGGGCGGCACGTCGTTGACGTTGCCCGCGTTGACCGGGTTGCGGCGGGACAGGAGCCACGCCCCCCCCCCCCTCAACACCGCCCGGGTCCCCCCGGGCACGATGGCCGCGTTTCCGCCCACCCCCCCCCCCCAGCCGCACATCGCGGCGGGCCTCACCGCCGCGGCGGGGAGCGTGATGACCCAGGCCACGACCATGCGGCCGGCGACGGACCAGCGCACGCGCTGCCGCGCCCCGACGCCGGCGCCCAGGATCGCGCCGGTGGCGACGTGCGTCGTGGAGAGCGGGAAGCCGAAGTGCGACGAGGTCAGGATCACCGCGGCGGCCGACGAGTCGGAGGAGAAGCCCTGGTGCGGGGTGATGTCGGTCAGCCGCGAGCCCATCGTGCGGATGATCCGCCACCCGCCGCAGTACGTCCCCGCGCCGATGGCGACCGCGGCGGCGACGACCACCCACGGCGGCACGCCGGCGTCCTCGCCGATGGTCCCGTGCGCGACGAGGGCCAACGTGATGATGCCCATCGTCTTCTGCGCGTCGTTGGTGCCGTGCGCCAGGGAGATCAGCGACGCGGACGCGATCTGGCCGCGGCGGAACCCGCGGTCGTTCTCGGCCGTGGATCCCTTGGCGTGCAGCCGGCGGGCCAGGTGCACCGCCATGATCGCGACGCTCCCCGCGATGATCGGCGCCAGCACGGAGGGGACGACCACCTTCTGCACCAGCGCGCTGCCGTTGACGGCGTCGGCCCCCGCAGCGGCGAGCGTCGCGCCCACCACGCCGCCGATCAGGGCGTGCGACGAGCTCGACGGCAGCCCCATCAGCCACGTGATGATGTTCCACGCGATGGCGCCGACGAGGCCGGCGAAGACGACGGTCAGGGTGATCGCCCCGGCGTCCACGATCCCGCTCGCGATGGTCTTCGCCACCTCGAGGGAGAGGAAGGCGCCCACCACGTTCAGCACGGCGGCGAGGCCGACGGCGATCTTCGGCTTGAGGGCGCCGGTGGCGATGGACGAGGCGGTGGCGTTGCCCGTGTCGTGGAAGCCGTTCGTGAAGTCGAACGCCAGGGCCGTCATCACGACCGCGATCAGGATCAGGTCCTCGGCCATCGGCGGAAGGGAACCTCCGGGATACAAAGGTTTCAAGAGCCTGAGCGCGGTTTCACCGCGTGGTCACAATCCGCGCGCCGATCACCCGGGTGACCCGCCCGGCGCGGAGTCGCGCGGCGCGCGGCTCAAGCCGTCGCCGCGGGGCGCCGATGGGGCGGGGATCGCCCCGTGACCATCGACTCCGCCCCCCTCGCGGGATACCAGCAGGCCGTCGCGCGCGTGCGCGAGATCACCGCGCCGCTCCAGCCGGCCCAGGCCGCGACCACCACGGGCGACTTCGCCACGCGGCTCGGCTCGGCGATGGCCCCGGCCACCGGCACGCAGCAGGCCTCGGCGATCGCTCCCACCGCCCTGGCGGGGAACCCCGGCACTGGACAGCGGATCGCCGCGATCGCCACCGCCGAGCTCGGCGTGTCCGAGCAGCCGCCCGGCTCGAACGACGCCCCCCGCATCGCCCAGTACCGGACGGCGACCTCGGGCTCGGGCGTGGGTCCCTGGTGCGCGTACTTCACGTCGTGGGTGGCGCAGCAGGCGGGCGTCCCGGTGGGCCCGAACGGCCAGGGCATCGGCTACGTCCCCACGGTCAAGCAGTGGGCGGAGAGCCAGGGGCGCTACATCCCGGCCGGCGGCGGGGCGCCGCAGGTGGGCGACCTGGTGGTCTTCGACCGTCGCGGCGACGGGGTGCTGGACCACATCGGCGTGGTCACGGGCGTCCGCCCCGACGGCGGCATCGACACCGTCGAGGGGAACTCCAGCGACAAGGTGAACGCGCGCAGCTACGGCCCGGACGGCTACGCCGGCCTGGTCCGCCTCACCTGAAGGAGCCCGCCGGGGATATCCTGACGGCGTGGGCACCCAGACGCCCGTCCGGCCGATCACGGAACGCTCGGGCCCCGGCTCAGGCCACGGCGAGCCGTGCCACGTGATCGTCCTGAACGACGACCACAACACCTTCGAGCACGTCGCCCGCACGCTGGCGCGGTTCATCCCCGGCGTGAACTACGAGGCCGGGCTGGTCCTGGCTGACAAGATCCACAACGCCGGGCGGGCGCGCGTGTGGAGCGGGGCCCGCGAGCAGGCCGAGCTGTACTGGGAGCAGCTCCGGGACGCGGGGCTGACCATGGCGCCGCTTGCCTGAGCGCGACGGGTCCGACTGGCTCCTCGCGGCGATCGCCGCCGAAGGGGTCCCGGTCCTGTTCGGCAACCCGGGCTCCACCGAGCTGCCGATCACGGACGCGATGGGCCGGCAGGACGCGGTCCGGTACGTCCTGGGCCTCCACGAGGCGGCGGTGATCGGGATGGCCGACGGGTGGGCGCAGGCGACGGGCGGCCTGGCGGTCGCGAACGTCCACGTGCAGCCCGGGCTGGCGAACGCGATGTCGGGGATCCTGAACGCCGCCCGCTGCCGGGTGCCCGTGCTGGTGACGGTGGGGCAGCAATGGCAGTCGATGCTGCCGGGCGGCCCGTTCCTCGGCGGCGAGCTGGTGGCGATGGCCGCGCCGGTCGCCAAGGGCGCCTGGGAGGTGCGGTCGCCGCAGGAGCTGCCGGAGCTGTTCGCGCTGGCGGTGCGCACCGCCCTGACACACCCGCGCGGGCCGGTGGTGCTGAGCATCCCCCTCGACGTGCAGGTGGCCCCGGCCCCGGCGCCGCATCGCGGCACGACCGTGCCGGCCGCCCCGGCCCCACCGCCCGGCGACCTCGATGCGGCGGCCGCGGTGCTCGCGTCGGCGACGGCGCCCGTCGTCATCGCGGGCGACGGGGTCGCGCACGAACGGGGCGACGGGGCGGTCGCCGCGGTGGCCGAGCGGCTCGGGGCGCCGGTCTTCGGCGAGCCCATCGGATCCCTGGCGCCGCTCCCCACGGACCACCGGCTCTGGCGGGGGATGCTCCCGCCGTTCGCATCCGACATCCGGTCGCTGCTGGAGCCCTTCGACGTCGTCCTGGCCGCGGGCCTGCCGGTCTTCCGGCTGTTCGGCCACAGCGCGGGGCCCGCGGTGCCGGCGGGGGGGGGGCGGGGCCCTCCCCCCCCGGGCCCCGCCCCGAGC
>OEIU01000856.1_pt1 | contig 23870 bp, 14 predicted proteins | sample 1539221 | NCBI WGS metagenome assembly OEIU01 (sample SAMN03792071, study PRJEB22550) | activated sludge metagenome | feature: wastewater treatment plant; material: activated sludge; isolation source: Wastewater treatment plant of a petroleum refinery complex | place: Argentina: Zarate | collected...
CTAGCCGCCGACGAGCGGCGCCATGACCTTCGCGGCGAGCGAGGGTCTGCGGGTGACGCGTTCCTCCAGGTCAGCGATATCCATGGCGACCAGGCCGAGGTTGGCCCCGATGAAGCGCAGCGGCTCCGGCTCCCAGGAACGCGATCGGTGGTTCACCCACGGCAATTCGGTGAGTTCGGACTCGGTGCCCGTGACCAGATCGGCGATCGTGCGGCCGGCGAGGTTCGTCGTGCTCAGGCCGTCGCCCACGTATCCGCCGGCCCAGGCGATGCCGGATGCCGCGTCGAAATCCACCGCGGCGTGCCAGTCACGGGGAACCCCGATCGGGCCGCCCCAGCGGTGCGTGATCGCGGCCGTCGAAACCTGCGGGAACAGTTCGATGAGTGCGCGGCGAAGGTGCTCGAACACGCGCGGCGCACGGTCATATCCCGGGTGGATGGCGCTGCCCCAGTGGTAGCGCGCACCTCTCCCGCCAAAGGCAAACCGGTTGTCCGCGGTGCGCTGACCGTAGATGAGCAGGTGGCGGAAATCGCTGAACGTGTGGCCGTGCTCGATGCCGACCTCGTCCCAGAAGGAGTCGGGAAGCGGTTCGGTGGCGATCATGAGTGAGTACAGCGGCAGAACCCGGCGATGAATCTGCTTCACCGCCGCACCGAAGCCCTCGGTGGCGATCACGATCGAGTTCGCCGTGACGGTGCCTCGGGAGGTTGCGACGGCGTGCGCCTCCCAGGAAAGCACCTCGGTGTGTTCGGCAATCGTCGCGCCCATCCGCTCGACCACGCGGGCGAGTCCGCGAACCAGTTTTCCGGGATGCACCCGGGCGCACGCCGGTTCGAGAAGAGTGGCCAGCGTGCCCGCCGGGTGCGAGCGTTCGCCCAGCTCCTGTACCTGGTCGACGCCGTAGTGCTTCGCCTCGGCGATTTCGCGCCGCGCCCGCGCCAGCTGCGGCTTCGATCGGGCGAACAGCAGCGTTCCGCCGCGCGCAAAGTCGCAGTCGATGCCTTCCGCCGCGGCCGCACGGCCCACCTCGGCGACCGTGTCGATCATGGCGCGGCGCATCGCGAGCGCGGCATCCAGCCCGTGCCGGCGCTCGAGGGCGGCCGTCGAGGATGGGAAGAGGGCCGAACACCAGCCGCCGTTGCGGCCGGATGCCCCGAAGCCCGCGATCTCCTTCTCGAGAAGGATCACGCGGAGCTCGGGGTTGCGCTTCAACAGGTAGTAGGCGCTCCACAGTCCGGTCAGCCCTGCGCCCACGATGGCAACGTCGACCGCGCAATCGCCCGCGAGCGAAGGGCGCGCAGCGAGGTCATCCGCCCCCGAGGCTGCGAGGGTGTCGAACCAGAAACTCACATCCCGGTAGTCGGACACATCCGTGCCTAAAGCCGCGTCCAGGCCTCGCTCAGCACGCTGCGCAGGATGCCCTCGATCTCGTCGAACTCCTTCGGGCCAATCGTGAGCGGCGGCGCAAGCTGCACGACCGGGTCACCCCGGTCGTCGGCGCGGCAATACAGGCCGGCGTCGTACAGTGCCTTGGACAGGAATCCGCGCAGCAGGCGCTCCGACTCGTCGTCGTCGAAGGTCTCTTTCGTCGCCTTGTCCTTGACGAGTTCGATGCCGAAGAAGTAGCCGTCGCCGCGCACGTCGCCGACGATCGGCAGATCCTTGAGCTTTTCGAGTGTCGCGCGGAAGATCGGCGAGTTCTCCTGAACCCGCTCGTTCAGCTTCTCCTCGGCCATGATGTCGAGGTTTGCGAGCGCAACGGCGGAGGACACCGGGTGTCCGCCCCAGGTGTAACCGTGGTAGAACGTCGTGTCGCCGTGCTTGAACGGCTCGTAGATGCGCTCGTTCACGATCGTGGCACCGGCCGGCGAGTATCCGCTCGTCATGCCCTTCGCGCACGTGATGATGTCGGGCACGAAGTCGTACGTCGTGGACGCGAACGTGTTCCCGATGCGGCCGAATCCGGTGATGACCTCGTCGGCGACCATGAGCACGTCGTACTTGTCGCAGATTTCGCGCACGCGCTGGAAGTATCCGGGAGGCGGCGGGAAGCAGCCGCCCGAGTTCTGGACCGGTTCCAGGAACACCGCGGCGACAGTCTCCGGGCCCTCGAACTCGATCATTTCCTCGATGCGGTTCGCCGCCCACAGGCCAAAGCCTTCGGGGGAGCCGGTGTACCCGGATTCCTCTGCGCGGTAGTAGTTCGTGTTCGGGACGCGGAACCCGCCCGGCGTCACGGGCTCGAACATTTCCTTCATGCCGGGGATGCCGGTGATGGCCAGCGCACCCTGCGGCGTGCCGTGGTAGGCGATGTACCGCGAAATCACCTTGTGTTTCGTGCCGCGCCCCTGAAGCTTCCAGAAGTACTTGGCCAGTTTGAATGCGGTCTCGTTTGCTTCACCGCCGCCGGAGGAGAAAAATACCCGGTTCAAATCGCCCGGTGCCTCCGCGGCGAGGCGGTCGGCGAGTTCGATCGCCATCGGATGCGCGTACGACCAGGTGGGGAAGTAGGCGAGCTCCTCCGCCTGCTTCGCTGCGGCCTCCGCGAGACGGCGGCGGCCGTGTCCGACGTTCACGACGAACAAGCCACTCAGCCCATCGAAGTACTTCTTTCCCTTGCTGTCCCAAATGTGGTGACCTTCGCCGCGCACGATGATGGGCACTCCCGCGCCGCTCTCCATGACGGACTGCCTGGCCATCGCCATCCACAGATGGTCCTTGGCCTTCTGTTGCAGCTCGGCTTCGTTATAGGTGGTTGTGGGTGTCTCGAGCAATGTCATTTCCTCTTACCTTGTTCCCCAGTTGTAGAACTGTTTCTGTAGTTTGAGATACACGAACGTTTCGGTGGACTGCACACCGGGAATGCTCCGAATCTCCTTGTTGAGCAGGTCGATGAGTTCTTCGTCGTTTTCGCACACAATCTCCGCCAGGATGTCGAACGACCCTGCGGTGAGCACAAGGTAGTCGACGGCGCCGATGCGGGAAAGCCGGTCAACGACGACCGAGGCGTCCCCGGCGACGCAAATTCCGATCATCGCCTGACGGTAGAAGCCCAATTGCATGGGATCGGTCACGGCGACGACCTGCATGACCCCGGCGTCGGTGAGCTTTTGCACCCGCTGGCGCACCGCGGCTTCGCTCAAACCGACGGCCTTACCGATCTCCGCGTACGAGCGCCGGCCATCCGATTGCAGCTGTTCGACGATCGCCTTGGAGACGCTGTCGAGCTGAATTGGCTTGGCGGAGGCACCCATGTATCGATTCTGTCAGTGAAACCACATTGTGACAAGCGATTCCGCATGATGAGTGGGTCAGAACAACGAAATCGGTAGTTGCTGTCGGCATGGTTGTCCTGCCGCGGGCTATGCGAACATTGACGAGTGGACACGAACCGGACCGAACGGAGCACGCACCTGGCGAGCATCCGCGTCCTCGTCATGCTTGCCGTGGGCGTGATGGCGTCCATCGCCACCGGGTTCGCCGGCTCCTGGGGCCTCGCACCGCTCATCGGATGGCTGGCAGCCTCGCTCACCTACACGGTGTGGGTCTGGATCCGGATCGGGCGCATGGACGCGACAGAAACCCAGGTCCATGCCACGCGGGAGGACCCCTCTCGCACTCTCGCGGATGCCCTCCTGGTGATCGCGAGCGTTGCGTCCCTCGGAGTAGTCGCTTTCGTCCTCGTGGAGGCGAAGTCCATCACGAGCGTGGGCAGCGCCGTCATCGCCGGCCTGGCGATCGTGAGCGTCGCCGTGTCCTGGCTGCTCATCCACACCCTGTTCACCCTCCGGTACGCCTCGCTGTACTACGAAGGGACGCCGGGCGGGGTGGACTTCAACCAGACCGAAATGCCCGACTACGGCGACTTCGCGTACCTGGCCTTCACACTCGGGATGACCTATCAGGTGTCGGACACGGCGCTGGGCTCCCGGTCATTCCGGAGGAGCGCTCTGCGCCATTCGCTCCTCTCCTACCTGTTCGGAGCCGTCATTCTGGCCACCGTCATCAACCTTGTCGCCGGACTGGGAGGACACGCGTGACGGATCAGCCGGAGGGAGCTGACGGTGTCGACGGCGACACCGTGCTCGGTCCCGCCCCGGTCGATGGTGCGCCGTTTCCCCTCATCGAGCCGACACTCGCGGACGCCGACACGATCGTCGTGACCCGGCCCGGCTCTGGGCGGCGACGGTCCGAAACCCCCACGACATTCACGGCCGAGCCCGTCGATGGGGCGCGATTCGCGCTGCGGATCGGCACCCACCCGCCCATCCCGCTCGAAGTCCCGGCGTACATTGGTCGCAGGCCGAGCACCCCGCGCATCATCGGCGCCAGGATGCCTCGGCTCGTCATGGTCCCCTCGCCCTCGCGCGAAGTCTCCGGCACCCACGTGGAAATTCGGCAGGAGGGCGAGACCGTCGTGGTCACCGACCTGGGTTCCACCAACGGCACGATAGTGACGAGCGGAGGATTCCCGCCGCGAGGTTTGCTCCAGGGCGAGTCGGTCGTGGTCGGAGAGGGTTCTGTGGTGGATATTGGTGATGGCATCCGGATCGTTGTCGTTGCAGCGCCGGCAGAAACTCCATCGGAAGGCACACGGTGACGGTGTTCGGCGAGAACAACCCGCGGTTCGAACTCGCCATCCCGGACCGGGGGGACGCCGCAATCGCGCTCGCGTGGGGGATCGCAACGGACGTCGGCAACGTTCGCAGCCACAATGAGGACAGCCTCGTGGCCGCCGGCACGATCTTCGCCGTCGCGGACGGCATGGGCGGACACTCGGCAGGCGACGTGGCCAGCGACGCCGTGGTCTCGCGGCTCGCGCAACTGGGCGAGGGCGGTTTCGTCCAGCCGGAGTCGATCATCGAGGCGCTGCGCGCCGCGACAATGGATATCTCCCGTGCCACGGACGAGCAGGAACTCGGGGTCGGCACCACCGTCACGGGGGCGGCCATCACGCTGCACGGCGGGCACCCGTACTGGGTTGTCTTCAATGTCGGTGATTCGCGCCTCTACCTGTTCGAGCACAACGTGCTAACGCAGATCACGGTCGATCATTCCGTGGTTCAGGAACTGGTCACGGCGGGGCTCATCTCCACCGCCGACGCCGCGCGCCACCCGAACAGCAACGTGGTCACCCGCGCGGTCGGATTCAATGCCGAGCCGGTACCGGATTTCTGGCTGCTTCCGGTGACCGCACCGTCCCGCCTGCTCGTATGCTCCGACGGGCTCACCCGCGAAGTCAGCGAACTGGCTCTCCGCGAGCATCTCGCCTCGGGGCGTGCGCCCCAGGAAACCGCGATCGCGCTCGTGGACGACGCGCTCGAAGCCGGCGGGCGCGACAACGTCACAGCGATCGTGGTCGATGTGCTCGCCCCCGACACGGCGCGGGGAATGGACATTCTCGAGATGGAGGACACCGCTCCCTCGCGGTGAGGGGGCGAGACCCTAGAAATGGGGCGTGAGTTCTTCCTGTGAACACTGTCATACTGGGCGAGAGTCCAGGGCCCGTCTGCCTAGAATGGGCACGGGCCGAGCGAGCGCAACCCGATGCGTCGTGCCCGCGAGTGAGTAAGCGAGGGGGCACCATGGCCAGACGCTTGCCGTCGCAGCCCCCAGTGCTGCCCGGCTTTTCCCATATCCACATCCTCGGCTCCGGGGGCTTCGCCGACGTGTTCCTGTACGAACAGAACATGCCGAGGCGCCAGGTCGCCGTGAAGGTCATGTTGAGTGAGATCGTGAACGATCAGGTTCGGCAGATGTTCCAGGCCGAGGCGAACCTGATGGCGCAATTGAGCTCGCATCCATCGATTCTCACCGTGTACCAGGCGGGCGTTTCCGCGGACGGCCGACCGTACCTGGTGATGGAGCTGTGTTCACCGTCCCTGAGCGAACGCTATCGGCGCGAGCGGATCCCGGTCCCGGACATCCTGCAGATCGCGGTGAAGATCGGCAGTGCCGTGGAAACCGCGCACCGGGCCGGCGTCCTGCATCGCGACATCAAGCCGTCGAACATCCTGCTCACCGCGTACGGGCACCCGGTGCTGTCCGACTTCGGGATCGCGTCGACGCTCAGCGAGTCCGGGCACCGCGAAGCGATCGGCATGTCCATTCCGTGGTCGGCCCCCGAGGTTCTCATGGACGAGACACCGGGATCCGTCGCGTCGGAGGTGTGGTCGCTCGCGGCAACCGTGTACTCTCTGCTAGCCGGTCGCTCGCCGTTCGAGATTCCGGGCGAATCCAATAAGTCCACCGACCTGATCGGGCGGATCAATCGCGCGAAAGTGCAGCCCATCGGCCGGTCCGACGTCCCGGAGAGTCTCGAAAAGTACCTGCAGAAGGCGATGTCGAGAAAGCCCGAGGCCCGGCCGGGAAGCGTCATGGAGTTCGTGCGCGGCCTTCAGGCGATCGAAACCGAACTTGGCGTGCCGCAAACGCCGGTCGAGGTCGCCGTCGACGACTGGGCGCTCGCGACCGTCGGGGAACTTGGCGACCGAACGCGTATCCGGGGCATCGCCGGCTCGAACCACCCGAGCGGTTTTCGGGTGCGCAGGCGTCGGCGATTCGCGCCCGGCAACTACGAACCGGTGGGAACCGTGTTTCGGGAGTCTGAACCATCGGAAACGGGACCGCACACGAAGTCGGGCACCCGCGGCCGCGGAATGCAGGTACTGGCCTGGTCTCTCGTCGTCAGCGCAGTGCTCGTCGTCACCCTGGGCGTGGTGGCCACCATTGTGCTCGTGCGCAGCACCTCCGATCGGATTCCTCGCGTGACCGACATCCAGGCCAGCCAGTCCATCGACTCCATCGAGTTCAGCTGGTCGAACCCTGGTCTTCTTCCCGGGGATTCCTACCAGATCTCCGCGAATCAGGGGACCCAGAGCAGCATTCAGCAATCCACATCGTTCTCGGTGGACGCGAAACTGGGCGATCGCGTGTGCATTACCGTCACGGTCAATCGGGAGGGCAAGACCGGGGAGCCCAGCAATCAGAAGTGCGTGGAGTTCGGGGGGTGATGGACGGCGATGTTTAGGCAATGGCTTGCCGCCCACAAGTCCCTTGCGGTGTCGGTGACGAGCGGAACGGTGATCGTCGCGCTCGTGGTGACCGCCGCCGTCATTTCGGGAGGATACCCGGCGCAGAAGGTCCAGTTGAACGATGCGTCGGTTTGGGTTTCCAACGGGGCCAAACAGTTCATCGGCAGAGCCAACACGCAGATTCTCGAGCTGAATACCGTTGTTCCGACCGACAGCACAGAGCTCGATGTCGTTCAAAACGGGTCCACGGTCCTGTTGTTCGATGAGGGAAACAGCAAGGTGGGAATTGTCGACCCCGCGACCTCCACCATTCTGGACAATGTTCCGATGCCGACCACCGTTCCGCGCCTGTTTCTGGCAGGAGACAACGTCGTCGTCGCGGACGGCAATGGCGAAGTGTGGATCACTCCGGCATCCGAGTTTCAGCACTTCGACCCCAGGTCCACTCCGACGCTGAGCCTCGGGACCGGCGCGGTGTATTCGATGAGCGCGGACGGCTCCCTGATCGCGTATTCGCAGGATGCCAGGATCGTGTACCGAGTCGACGCGGCAAACACCGGCTCCGTCGTGGAGACCCACCCGGTGTCCTTCGGCACCGCCTCCAGCGTGTTGTCCGTCACCTGGGTGGGTTCAACGTGGGCGATCCTGGACGCAGCGGCCAGGACCGTGGACGTGAATGGGACGGTTGCGGACCTGTCCGGTCTTGTCGGAATCGGCGACAGCCCGAAACTCCAGGAGCCCACCGGCATCGACGGCGCTGTCCTGCTGGCGTATTCCGGCGGCCTGCTGTCCGTGTCGGCGAGCGACCCCAAGCCGAAAGAGGTGGTTTCCGGGCGCGCGGGGAGCCCCGCGGCGCCGCTCATTGCCGACGGATGCACCTTCGCCGCGTGGTCCGACGGGACGGGCTGGCGTCGCTGCGGGTCCGGCGAACCGGTGACTCTTGCGCTGCAGTCGATGCCTCAGGGTGCGGTGCGGCTCGCGTTCAACCGCAACGGCGATCGGATCGTCCTGAATGACCCGCGGAGCGGTGGGACCTGGGCCGTTCAGGCGCAGGGCGAGCTCATCAACAACTGGGACAGCCTGGTGCCAGCGAAGGAGCAGCAGCAGCAAGTCACCGAGAACAACCTCGACACGCCTCCCGTGTTCGAGAAAGTTCAGCAGCCGCCCGTGGCCGTCGACGACGCGTTTGGAGCTCGGCCGGGTCGAAGCTCCATCCTCCCCGTGCTGCTGAACGACTACGACCCCAACGGTGATGTTCTCGTGATTTCGGACGTGGGGCAACTGGACGAATCCGTCGGCCACCTGGACATTGTGAACAACCGGCAGCAGCTGCAGATCACGCTCGAGCCTGCCACGCGCGGAACCGTCACGTTCCGATACACCATCAATGACGGCCGTGGCGGCGAAGCCAGCGCAACCGTGAAAGTCACGGTTCGCGAACCGAACGAGAATTCGCCGCCCGTGCAGGTGCGCAAGAGCAGAACCGTCGTTGCTCAGGGCGGACGTGTGACAACCTCCGTCCTCGGCGACTGGGTGGACCCGGACGGCGATCCGTTCTATCTCGCGTCCGCGTCGACGCCGTCCCCCGATGTTGCCAGTTTCAAACCGGACGGAACCGTCGTGTTCGTCGAGGGCGGCGCGGCAAGCGTCTCCCGATCCGTGTCCCTCGTGGTGACCGACGGCACCGCGCAGTCGAGCGGCAATCTGGCGATCACGGTGGGCGCGCCGGGGAAGGTCCCCATCATTGCGGAGCCGTTCGTCGTTCTCGCCTACGCGGGACAGACGGTGACGGTGCATCCGCTGGCGCATGTGAAGGGCGGGACCGGTGACGTGCGATTGAGCAGCGTACCGTCGCGCACGGGGGCCGTGATCACCGCGAGCCCGGACTCCGGCACGTTCCAGTTTTCCAGCACGCAGGTTCGCACGTTCAGCCTCGAATACGTGGTCACGGATGGCGACCAAACCACAACGGGGACCCTGAGAATCGACGTGGCCGCGCCGCCGGACGTGAATACGAAGCCGATCACCGTTCCCAAGACCGTTTTCGTGAAATCGTTGAGCAGCGAAACGGTCGATATCGCGAGCTCCGACATTGACCCGGCGGGCGGCGTTCTGCTGGTCACCGCGGTGACGGGCATCTCCGCCGGGGCGGGCATTCAGGCCGACATTCTCGAACAGCGATCCATCCGGGTGACGCTGACGGCTCCCCAGGAGAAGGGGCCGGTGACGTTTGGCTACCGGGTCACGAACGGTTTGGCGACGGCAGACGGAAGTGTCACGGTGGTCGAGATTCCGCGCCCTGTGAAGCTCCAGCCTCCCATTGCGACCGACGATTCGATTACCGTGCGAGTGGGCGCGGCGATCGACATTCCCGTGCTGAACAACGATATTCAGCCCGACGGCGAGGCCCTCACGCTCGATCCGCAGCTCACAACCACGCTGCGAGGAGACTCCGGACTCCTGTTCGCCTCCGGCAATGTGCTGCGCTACCTGGCCCCGGACAAGCCGGGTAACTTCACGGCAAGCTACTCGGTGAGCGGGCCGGACGGTCAGACTGCCCAGGCCGAAGTTCACATTGCCGTGCGGGAGATCGTTCTCGCGACAAACAACGCCCCCGTGCCGCTCACCGTCGTCGCCCGCGTTCTGGCGGGCGAGCGGGTGAGCATCCAGATTCCGCTCGGCGGCATAGACCCGGATGGCGATTCCGTTCAATTGCTCGGGCAGGAGACGAACCCGGAAAAGGGTTCCGTCACGCCGAATGGCTCCGACGGTTTCACCTATCAGGCCGGCGAGTACTCCGCGGGTACGGACAGCTTCACCTATTCCGTCATTGACGCGCTCGGCGCTCGCGCCACGGGGACCGTGCGAATCGGGATCAGCCCGCGGACGGGCGGCGCGCGAAACCCGATCGCGATTGCCGATGAAGTGGCTATCCGGCCGGGCGGTTCCGTCACCATCCAGGTTCTGGCCAATGACTCCGATCCCGACGGCAGCCCGCTGACGGTTACCGACATCCACCCGGTGAGCAATCAAGCTGTCGTCGCGACGACGGATGGCACAGTGGTGACGGTGACGCCACCTCCCGAGCCGGGTCAGTACGGATTGATTTACACGATCCAAAATGCGCTCGGCGGGACCAGCCAGAACTTCGTGACCGTCACGGTGTCCCCGGATGCTCCCCGAGCACTGCCGGTCGCCCGCGACACCGTCCTGACGCTGACCGATATCGAGGGCCGTGACTCGGTGGACGTGAATGTCCTCGCGAACGTGTTCTTCGCCGACGGCGCGGTGAGCAAGCTGGGTGTGTCGCTCCTGGCCGGCTACGACCGCAACGTGACGGTGACGTCCGACAAACGGGTCAGGGTCACCGTGGGGCAGAAGCGGCAGATCATCCCGTTCTCCGTATCGAACCCTGACGACCCGTCGATCGCCGCATACGCGTTCGTGTGGGTCCCCGGGTACGACGATGCCCTGCCGCAGGTGAATCGCAAGGCCCGGCCCCTTTCCGTCGCCAGCGAATCAACGCTCACGATTCCGCTCAACGACTACGTCATTGCGATCGGCGGGAAGCAGGTCCGACTCTCCGACACCACGACGGTTCGCGCCACCCATGCCGACGGGGCAAGTCTGGTCAAGGATGATCAGACCCTGGTGTTCCGCTCTGCCGAGAAGTATTTCGGCCCGGCGTCGATATCGTTCGAGGTGACGGACGGGACCTCGGCGACCGACCCGAACGGGCGCACCGCGACGCTCGTTCTGCCCATCACCGTCACCCCGCGGGAGAACCAGCCCCCGGTATTCAATGGCGCGGTGATCGACTTTGAGCCGGGGCAGGAGAAAACCATCGACCTGCTCAAACTCACCAACTACCCGTACCCGAATGACCTCGTCGAGCTCGCCTATACCGCGCTTGCGCCGCTTCCCGTCGGGTTCAACTACACGCTGACCGGCCAGACACTGTCGATCCAGGCCAAACCCAGCGCCGTGAAGGGCACGACCACCGCGCTCGTGCTCGGTGTTCGCGATTCCCTCGTCGAGGGCAAGGCCGGAAGCATTCAGCTCAACGTCGTCGCGTCGAGTCGGCCGCTGGCCAAACCGGCTCCGGATACGGCCATCGCTCCGCGCGGCAAGACCACGGTTGTCGACGTGCTGGCCAATGACGCCGCCACCAACCCGTTCCCGGACACGCCGCTCAAGGTGATTGGCATCCGAGGTATCGACGGAGCCTCGCTGCCCGCGGGAGTCACGATCACTCCGAGCGCTGATCTCAGCACGCTCACCGTGGTGGTCACGAAGGATGCGCCGGCTCAGGACGTCAACGTGCAATACGAGGTGGCCGATGCCACGGGAGATCCCGACCGATTCGTGTGGGGCAACGTTCGATTGCAGGTTCAGGATGTGCCGGATCCCGTGACCGGCGTCACCGTGGCCGCGTTCGCCGATCAGACCCTCACCATCGCGTGGAGCCCCGGCTCGTTCAACAACTCGCCAATCACCAGTTACGAGGTCACGGCAACCCGAACGGATACCGGTGCCGTGTTCAAAGTGACCACCTGTACGGTGACAAACGGGTGCGTCATCGCGACGCCGGGAAACGGGCCGGGCAGCGCGCTCAAAATCTCGGTCGTCGCCATCAACGCGATCGGGCCGTCCCAGCCCGCAACCATCCCGGTGCCGGTGTGGTCCGATGTTCTGCCGGCGGCGCCGGGCGGATTGACTGCCGTCCCCACCAACGTCGCACCGGCCGGGGGATCGCTCGCGATCGCGTGGGCGCCCGTGGGAAACCCGGCGAACGGGTCACCCATTTCCGGGTACACCCTCCGAATCACCGGGCCCGGCGTCGATATTTCGCGACTTCTTCCCGTGGGGACCACGAGCCTTGACTTCGACAACAGTTCGCAGTCGCTTTCTCCCGCGGTCGCATATTCGGTTTCCGTGTATGCCAGAAACAGCGCGCAGGTTGCCTCCGATTCGGCGTGGCTGCGAAACCCGCCGGTGTCGGTGACCGCGGTGGGCCCGCCCGGTCAGGCGGATGGCGGCGTCACGGGTGTCGTCTACGACACGTCAGGACACATCAGGGTCAGCTGGGGGCCGAGCAGCCCGCAGGGTGCGCCGAGCGTGACGTATTCCGTCGGCAGGTTCGAGTCGACGGATGTGCTGCCGACCACGTGCGTGAAGGCCTCTCCCGGTTCGGGATCGAATCCGCTCACAGTGACCACGTGGGATGACACGCGCGTGCAGGACCAGCACACCTACCGATACGTCGTGTACGCGAACAACGGCTACTACTGCACGCCGACGGCGTCCGGCGAAGTTTTGACTATGCGGGCGCCGGGCAAGGCGAGCGGCAACATCTGGCTGCAGCCGCGGGGCGGCCAGTACGACATTCAGGTGCGCAACGGGCTTTCAGTCGCCTCCCTCACCGCGGCGAAATTCCAGTACCAGGTGAACGGCAACAACACCTGGCGCGATGTGGTGGAGGGGCAATTCCTGACCTCCGCCGGGGACGCGTCGGTGTACGGAAATGCGCTCACCATCCAGTTCCGCGGCTGCCGGGACCAGTCGGACACGTTCTGCGGCCCGGCGTCGAATCCCGTCACCCGCACTCCGCTGAACACTCGCGGCACCATCGTCAGTTGCGTGGTCGGCGCGAATGTCGTTGCCGGACCGCCGCTCAACGGAACCAACCCGGATCGGTATCCGGTCACCTACCTGTATTCGTTCAACACGGGCACCGGATTCGGCGCCTACACGTCGAACAGCTCTGTGCCTTCGCCCACGATTCCCCTCATCGGCCAGACGACGGTGCGAATGAAGGCCGTCGTCGACTTTGGCGCCGGAGTCTCACCAGAACATCCCGACCGATATTTCACCGATCCCGAATATGCAGAAGCGACGTGCACGGAGGCACCACAATGAGCGAGACACCCATCGAACGTGCGCCGCACAGCGGCGGCTCGAAGACAATGACACCGGAGCAGGCGGCATGGTTCGCCGACGTCTTCAACCGGCTCGTCGCCGGCGTCGACCACGTGCTGCTGGGGAAGACGTTCGTCATCAAGCTTGCCTTCACCGCGCTGCTGAGCGAAGGGCACCTGCTTCTCGAAGACTTCCCGGGTACCGGCAAAACCTCGCTCGCGCGGGCGCTCGCGCAAAGCGTCGACGGGACGAACAGTCGAATCCAGTTCACCCCCGACCTCCTCCCCGGCGACATCACGGGGGTCAGCATTTACGACCAGCGCTCGGGGAAATTCGAGTTCCACGGTGGGCCGGTGTTTGCGAACATCGTGCTTGCCGATGAGATCAACCGGGCAAGCCCAAAGACGCAGGCGGCCCTCCTGGAGGTCATGGAGGAAGGTCAGGTGACCGTGGACGGCGTCACGCACCCGGTCGAGTCGCCGTTCATGGTGATTGCGACGCAGAATCCGATCGAGCAGGCCGGAACGTACCGGCTGCCCGAGGCCCAGCTTGACCGTTTCATCATGAAGGCATCGATCGGATATCCGGACCACGCCTCGACGCTGCGAATCCTTCAGGGTGCGGGGACGAAGGCTCACGACATCGTGATCCCCCCGGTGGCGGCGGCGAAGGTCATCATCGAAATGGGCGCGATGGCTCGTACCGTTCACGTCGACCCCTCGATCAATGACTATGTTTCCCGGCTCGTCGACGCGTCACGGAACTCCGACGAGGTGCGGCTCGGCGCGAGCGTTCGCGCCGCACTCGCCCTCGTGCGCACCGCGAAATCCCTTGCGGCCGCGAGCGGCAGGCACTACGTGATTCCCGACGATGTCAAGGTGCTCGCCGAACCGGTGCTCGCGCATCGCCTCGTCCTCGACCCGGAGGCCGAATTCGAGGGTGTCACCCCGTCGAGCATCATCAGCCAGCTTCTTCTGGAAACCCCGCCGCCCACCGACAGGCAAGCCGTGTGAGCCAGACCGAAGCCACCCAGACACCGTCGACGTCGACTCGACGGAGCGGCAGCCTGCCGTCGAAGCGGTTCGATGTGACGTCGGCGGCCGCGACGGAGGGCCTCACCAACGTCAGAACCAGGATCGTCGGAAACCGTACGGGGCGGCTTGCGGATGCCATCGTCACGGTCGTTCGGGTGAGCCGGGATTTCGAAGGGGTAATCAGGGCGTGGACGGCGAAAGTCTCCACGGTGGTGACGGCACTCGGCTGGTCCATGCTGGCACTCGTACCGGCGGCTTTCGCATTCGGCTACGCTCTCGGCTGGATGGAGCTCGTCGTCGTCGCGTGGGCCGGTCTAGTCCTCCTCATGGTCGCCGTGGTGTATCTGGTCGGCCGCAGTTCCTTCACCGTGGAGTTGAAAATTGCCCACTCCCGGGTGGTTGTCGGTGAGCAGGCGAACGGGAGCGTGCTCATTGCGAACCCGGTCCGCCACAGAATTCTGGGTGCCGCGGTCGAAATTCCGGTGGGAAGTGCTCTTGCCGCCGTCACGATGCCGTCACTGGGCAGGGGCGCCGTGTTCGCACACGAGTTTCCGGTGCCGACCGGGCGCCGGGGGGTGCTGCAGATCGGGCCGGTGCGAACGGTTCGCGCAGACCCGATCGGTCTTGTGCGCCGCGAATTGCTGTGGACCGATGCCGAGTGGATCTACGTTCACCCGCGGACGATCGGCGTGCCGAGCACGACGACCGGGTTCATCCGCGACCTGGAAGGAAACCCCACCCGCCAGATCTCCAACAGCGACGTGTCGTTCCATGCGTTGCGCGAGTACGTCCCTGGCGATGAGAGACGATACATCCACTGGAAGAGCACCGCGAAAACCGGGCGATACATGGTGCGCCAGTTTGAGGAGACCCGCCGCAGCCACCTCGTCATCGCTGTGAGCCTGGCGGCCGCGGATTACGCAAACGATGAGGAGTTCGAACTGGCGGTGAGCGTTGCCGGTTCCCTTGGTGTCCGCGCGATCCGGGATGCACGAGAAGTTTCCGTAGTCGTTGGAGACCGGACGCCGGACTTCGCCAAACGCAAGGTCTTCGCGGTGTCGCGATTGAGCACTCTCACGAGGAGCCGCCTCCTGGATGATCTCGCCGTCATCGAGCGGGATGAGTCCGCGCTGGACGTGCGCGATGTCGCCCGAGTGGTCTCCGAGCAGGTCGCTGGCGTGTCGGTGGCGTTCCTAGTCTGCGGCTCGAAGACGACCCCAACCCAGTTGCGCGCCGCTTCCGCGCTGTTCCCGGTCGACGTCGAGGTCGTCGCCATCGTGTGCGACCCGGAGATCATCCCCGGCTATCGCCGAGTGCCAGGACTCAGCGTCCTCACCATTGGCTATCTGGAAGATTTGCAGAAGTCCCTCTCCAGATCGGCGGCCGCATGATGGCTGCGTCGGGTCCGGCGACGGGCGATTTCCGGCGTCGCGCCGGCTTCATCGCGGTGACGACCGCCATGCTCGGGCTGTCGATCGGTGTTGCCTCGCTCAGCTGGTGGCCGAGCTATGCCACCGCGTCGCTGCCCATTCTCGTCGCCGTCACATTCGCGGCGGCCGCGGCGATCGCCATCCTCGGAACGATTTTTCGCGCCTCGAGCCTCACCGTGCTGCTCGCGACGATGGCGAGCTACCTGGTTCTCGGCGTGCCCCTGGCCGTGCCTCAGCTCGCGCTGTGGCGGGTCCTGCCGACGCTGGATGGCCTTCGGGAGCTGGTCTTCGGAACTGCGACCAGCTGGAAGCAGCTGCTGACCATCAGCCTTCCCGTGGGCAGCTACCAAGCGTTGCTCGTTCCGGTATTTCTCCTCACCCTCGTCACGGTAGTGATCTCGCTCACGGTGGCACTCCGTTCGACGTTCCCGGACCTTGCGGTCCTGGGTCCGATCGCGGTGTTCATCGTCGGAATTCTCTTCGGACCGGATTCGGCCCTGTGGCCGTTCCCGGTTTCCATCGGGCTGACCGCGACAATCCTCGTGTGGCTCGTCTGGAACCGGTGGTACCGTCGCCGGGAGTCCATCCGGCAGCTGTCCACGCGCGAAGTCATCGCTGGCGGCCAACCGGTGGAGCGCATCGCCGACGGCGGGTTCGTCGGCGCGAGAACGTTGCTGAGCGCTGGGATAATTCTCGCGATCGCCGCGATCGCCTCATTCGGCGTTTCCCGGCTGCTGCCGCCGACGAACGACCGCGTAGTCTTGCGAACCACCATTGCCCAGCCCTTCGATGCGCGGGACTATCCGAGCCCCTTGAGCGGGTTCCGCAAGTACGAGCAGCCGGCGACGAGCGGCCGAACCATCTTCACGGTGACGAATTTCCCCGCGGATGCCCGCGTCCGCATCGCCACTCTCGACACCTACGACGGCGTCGTGTACTCGGTGGGCCGGGGGAATGTGAACAGCGCCTCCGGCGCTTTCACGCGCGTTCCGGTAAGCGTTGACCAGTCCGGGGTTGCAGGGAAGACCGTGACGTTCGGCGTCACGATCGGAAACTACTCCGGGGTATGGCTTCCCACGATCGGCAACCTCGAGCAGGTCGCATTCCACGGTGCGGACGCCGCAACGCTGTTGGGCAACTTCTACTACAACGACAACAGCGACACCGCGGCGGTCGTCGGTGGAGTCACCTCGGGCGACTCGTATACGGTAACTGCTGTACTGCCGACGCAACCGAGTGTTGCCGAGCTGGCAAAGTTGGAGCCCGGAACCGTGAGCCTGCCCGCTGTCACCGTCGTGCCGGATGGGCTCGCGGCAGCGTTGGATGGCTACGTCACGGGAGTTTCCGGCGCCGGCAACCGGCTCGTGGCGATGCTGGAAGGCTTGCGCCGCGACGGGTACGTCAGTCACGGTGTCCTGCCGACGGAACCGGCAAGCCGGTCGGGCCACGCCGCCGACCGCATCACCGAACTGCTGACAGGACAGCAAATGATCGGCGATCAGGAACAGTATGCGGTGGCCGCGGCCCTCATGGCACGCCAGCTCGGTTTCCCCGCGCGAGTCGTGTTCGGATTTGCGCCCAAGGACATCAACTCGTCAGGTCCGACCATGGTGAATGGCGCAGACGTTTCCGCATGGATCGAGGTCAACACGACGCAATACGGGTGGGTCGCCATCGATCCAACCCCGCCTCTGCGCCCCATCCCCGACGCCGAACCGCAGGACCCGACGAAGGTCGCCAGACCGCAGTCTCCGGTCCAGCAACCGCTGAAGGAGACGGATACCAAGGACACCCAACTTCCGCCGAACGCGAGCCAGGACCAGAACCCTCCGGAGAATCCGGTGCTCGCCATTTTCCTGAGGGTCCTGTCGGGGCTCGGCTGGGCCAGCCTGGTGATGCTGGTCCTGTTGTCTCCGTTCCTTACCATCGCCGTGGCCAAGTGGCGGCGCAGGAGGCTGCGCCGACGCGCGCCAACACCGATTCAGCGCATCGCGGGAGGCTGGGAAGAGTTCGAGGACGCCGTACTCGACCACGGATACGCTCCCGGACCAAGCCCGACGAGGCTTGAGGTAGCGCAGAAGGTGGGCGGAACTCAGCCGTTCGTGCTTGCCGCGGTCGCGGATCGAGCAATTTTTGCTCCCGGTGACCCCGACCTGGAGCAGGCCGAACAGGTCTGGAAGTCGGTGGATGATCTGCGATACTCGCTCGACTACAACCTTTCGCGATGGGAACGGATCAAGGCGCTCATTTCGCTTCGGAGCCTCGGTGGTTATAGTGTCAAAGGCCTGTTCGCTCGAGAGAGGACCAAACGGTGACCTGCAGCTATTGCGGTACCGACTTGCCGTCCGACGCGATGTTCTGCGGAGAGTGCGGAAGGGCAGTCACGATGGCCGCTGCGTCGGCGCCGCGGCCGATCATCCCTGCTCCGCTCACCCGGCCCACCGCGGATCCCGAACCGTGGTCGAATGCGGCCGCGGATGCGCCCTCGGCCGGAGTGGTCTGCCAGCAGTGCGGAACCTCGGTTTCGCCCGACGACATTTTCTGCGGCGAATGCGGTTTCGTGGTGGGCGCGATGGAGTACGAATCGCCGCGCCCCCGCGACACGAACGCGGTGGACCGGCTGGAGCAGGTTGAGTCGGATTCCGGCCCCGAGGAGGTCACGCCCTCGGATCCTGAACCGGAGGCGGAGCCCGAACCTGAACTGGCGCCTGAGCACGAACCGGAACCGGAATCCGAACCGGATCCCGAACCGGAACCGGAATCCGAACCGGAACCGGCGCCACGTCCGGCACCGGCATCGATATTCGACCCGGTGCCGCCGAGGCGGCCGTCGCCGGATGAGGAACGTTTTGCGGAAGACCTCGAACCGACCCGCATCATCGCAAGCCATCTGGAGGGGGAGCGATTCGTCCTGCAGTTCAGCACCGGCGAGTCCTTCACCGTTTTCGGCACGGGGCTGATCGGTCGAAGCCCGCGGCCGGAACCAGGGGAGTTCTTCGATCAGATCGTGCGGGTCGCGGATTCGACGCGGTCGGTATCGAAAACCCACCTCGAATTCGGCCAGGAGGCCGGGAGCTTCTGGGTCAAGGACCGGTTCTCCGGCAATGGAACGATCGTTCGGGAACCCGAATCCAAACCGATCCGCTGCCACCCCGAACGCCGCTACCGGCTCGCGCGCGGCTCCAGGGTCGACCTTGGCGAGCAGTTCTTCATCGTCAGCTGAGCGCTCCTGTCCCACTCGTTGGGCGGCCGGCCGGGTTGTCCACGACTTGGCCGCATCGGTCGTGAACGATGCCGTGGTCGTGGTCACCTGAGACGGTGACAGGGCAGCCCTTCGACGTTTCGGTGCCGCGAGCACCTCAGTTGCCGAAGCGGCATCCGTTCCCGGTCTTCGCGACTCTGGCACCGGTGGTCGCGGCGACAGCCATTTGGGTCGTCACCCAATCCCCGTTCGCGATGATATTTGCTCTGCTTGGGCCCGTCGTCGCCGTGGCAAGTCTCGCGGATTCCCGCCGGCGATCACGCGTGGAATTTCGTCGGGAGCACGGCCGATTCGAACGCGAACTCGTCGCGGCGATCCACTTGATCGACGAGGCGCATGCGGCAGAGCGGGCACAACTCGACCACCGGTTTCCCGCGGCGGCGAACCTCCTGTCACCCGGGCGAGGCAACCCGGAACGATGGCGGTCCGACCTCGAACACGAACTGACGGTGCGTTTGGGCACCGGCCGAATTCACAGTTCGGTGCAACTCCTCGGCGAGCGGCCCGACCTCGACGAGAGCACACCGGCCAGATCGGTTTCCGATCTGTTTGACCGGGCAAACGCGTTGACCGGCGCACCCATCACGGTCGATGCCCGGCTCGGAATCGGCGTGTGCGGTGCGCACCGCCAGGCCGCCGCCCTCGGTAGCGCGGTCGTGGCGCAGCTCGCCCACGCGCTCTCACCGGCAGCGTTCAGCATCGAACGGCCGTCAACCCCGACCGACGGGCTCGACTGGGTGAAGGAGCTTCCACACTGCACCCCATCGTGGCGGGATTCCGGGCCCACCCGCCCGAAACGAGCCGGCGCGAACTGTCGGCTGATCGAGTTTCGTGCCCGCTCCGGCAGGGACGTCGTGGTCGTGGCGATCGCCGACGACGAGGATGCGCTCCCACCCGACTGCCGGATCGTCGTGCAGGCCGCGGGCACCTTCGCCCGGATCGCGCGGCATCCGGGAACTGCGGTGACGGGGGATGTCACGTCCCGCTTTGCGCCCGAATTCATGAGCGAACCCGAGGCTGTGGCGTTCTCGGTGCAGGTACGTGCCGCGGCGCAGTCCCTGCTTCCATCCCCGGAACATCGTGTGCCGGGCGCGGTCGCCCTGAGCGGGCTGAACCAGTCCCGGGGAATCGGTCGTCGCGCATTGCCCGCGTGCGTTGGCGCGGATGCCGATGGCCCCGTCGTCATCGACCTCGTGCGTGATGGACCCCACGCCGTGGTGGGCGGCACCACCGGAAGCGGAAAGAGCGAACTCCTGCTCTCCTGGATTCTTGCGCTCGCGACTGCTCACGACCCTGACGACGTCAGCTTTCTTCTCGTCGACTTCAAGGGAGGAGCCGCGTTTTCGGGTGTGGCGGGGATTCCGCACACTATCGGGGTACTCACCGACCTGGATGAATCCGCGGCACACCGTGCGATTGTCAGCCTGCGTGCCGAACTGAGACGGCGGGAACGCATCCTCGCCCAGGCATCGGCGCGGTCGATCGACGAGCTGGATGATTCCGTCGTTCTGGCCCGGCTGGTAATTGTCGTCGACGAGTTCGCCACCCTGACGGCGCAACTTCCCGAGCTTCACGACCTGTTCGCAGACCTTGCCGCGCGGGGTCGTTCGCTCGGCATCCACCTCATTCTGTGCACTCAGCGGCCGGCAGCGTCCGTGCGGGACGGCGTTCTGGCGAATTGTTCGCTGCGTGTTTCGCTCAGGGTCACGAGCGACGCCGACAGCGTCGCGGTGCTGGGCACAACCGAGGCGGCGCGACTTCCGCGGCTCACGTTGGGCCGAGGCATGATCGTCCGCGCCGACGCCGGTCCGGAACCTGTCCAGTTCGCGCTGTCAACCGAGCAGGATGTACTGAACGTCGCATCACGATTTCGCGGGCGGGACTACTCACCGCATCGGCCGTGGATCGACCCCCTTCCCCCTGTCCTGCTGCCATCGGAGGTGCCCGCCGCCACTGCCCCCGCGCGGTCGTTCGGTGTGCTGGATATTCCGGAAGAGCAGCGCAGGTCCGTGGCCACGTTCGACCCGGGTCGCGACGGGAACCTTCTCGTGCTTGGCGGGCACCGCAGCGGAAAGTCCGGGGTTCTTGCCGCGCTCGCGGCGGGTTCGGGGAACACGGTGATGGTTCCGCGCTCCATTGAGGGGGCGTGGGACGCCGTAGCGGAGGCGCTGCAGGGACTTCAGGATGTGACAGAGCCGACGCTCATCCTGCTCGACGATGTCGATGAGCTTCTGGGCAGATTCCCGCCCGACCACGAGGCGCCGTTCGCCGAACGGCTAGGCCGCCTGGCCAGGGAGGGCCCGCGGGCGGGGGTGACTCTCGTGCTGGCCGCGTGCGCGGTCCGCGGTCGGCTGCAGTCGCTGGCGGCGCTGTGCGAGTCGACCCTGCTGCTGCGCATGCCGACAAAGCAGGATCACGTCCTCGCCGGGGGCGACGGCGCAGACTTCGTGCCGAACCTGCCGCCGGGCGCCGGGCGGTGGCAGGGCCACCGAGTGCAGGTTACCCGTGTCGATGCCCTGCCTCCCATCGAACCGCGTCGCGCAGCCGAACTCGGTTGGCCGGCCACGTCGCCGCTGATCGTCGTCTCGTCGAGGCCGGCAGCCATTCTCGAGCGTCTGGCGACGCTGGGCCCCGTCACGATGCTGGGAGCGCAGGCCCGCGCCGCCGGCGTCAGCGTCGAGGAGGACCCCGCCATCATCCTGGGCGACCCGAACGCCTGGCAGGGCGCGTGGGGGATGCTCACCGCGCTTCGACCCACGACCACGCTGGCGTTTCATGGCTGCTCGGCGTCGGATATCCGCGCGCTCACCCACGGACGGGAGCTTTCGCCGCCCGTCGATTCGGCCGACACGCTCATCGTGTTCGAACCGGACGGGCGGATGTTCAGAGCCCGACTTCCCGGCTAAGCCAGAGCAGTAGCGAGGGACACGTGGTCGAACCCGAGCGCGGTCGCCACCGGTTCGTAAACGACGTGGCCGGCGTGCGTGTTGAGTCCGCGTGCGAGCGCATCGTCCGCGAGGAGCGCATCGTGCCATCCCTTGTTCGCGAGAGCGCGGACGTAGGGCATCGTCGCATTGGTGAGCGCGTAGGTCGACGTATTCGGCACTGCGCCGGGCATATTCGCGACGCAGTAGAACAGCGAGTTATGCACGGTGAACGTCGGATCGTCGTGGGTTGTCGGATGCGAGTCCGCGAAGCAGCCGCCCTGATCCACGGCGATGTCCACGAGCACGCTTCCCGGCTTCATCCGGGAGACGAGGTCGTTGCTCACGAGCTTGGGTGCCTTCGCCCCCGGCACGAGCACCGAGCCGATCACGAGGTCTGCCGTGAGCAGCGCACGTTCGATTTCGAAACCGTTGGAGGCGATCGTCCTCACCCGACCCGCGTACACCTCATCGAGTTCCTTCAGGCGCTGAAGATTGGTGTCCAGGACGGTGACGTCGGCACCGAGGCCGACCGAGACGGATACCGCGTTGGTTCCGGCAACCCCGCCGCCCAACACGACAACTTTCGCGGGATAGGTTCCCGGAACGCCGGGAACGAGCAGACCGGGCCCGCCGTTCGGCTTGAGCATCGCATTCGCACCGACGATCGCGGAGAGTCGACCGGCGACCTCGCTCATCGGCGCGAGAAGCGGAAGGGCACGGTTGGGCAACTGCACGGTCTCGTAGGCGACCGCCGTGACTCCGGCGGAGACGAGAGCGGTGGTGAGTTCCGGCTCGGCGGCCAGGTGCAGGTAGGCAAAGATCAGCAGGTCGTCCCGGAAGTATCCGTACTCCTGAGCGATCGGCTCCTTCACCTTGAGCAGCATGTCGGCCGCAGCCCAGGTTTCGGCGGCCGTGACGGAAATTCTTGCCCCCGCTGCCTCGTATTCTTCGTCCGTGATGGACGATCCGATGCCGGCACCGGTTTCGACGATGACGTCGTGGCCATTGGCGACGAGGTCGTGAACCCCGGCCGGAGTAATGGCGACCCGGAACTCGTTGTTCTTGATCTCCTTCGGGATGGCGACCTTCATTGTTCTCCTGCCCCATGGGTGAGGTCTGAGGCAACGGCGATATGTGCGATGCCTTCGACGCGTCCTTGCGTGCTGATGACAACTACATTACTCGACCGTGACAATGGATTCCGCACAATTTCTGGGCAAAAAGATACTGATTTCGTGAAATTTCGAGGGAAATGTCGTTGTTTCGGCACCTTTCCGGTGTTCTTTTTGGTTTTGATGTGGCAGTATCGACCCACGCGGAACATTGATGTCCCCGTCCCGATTTGCACCAGTTGTAAGGAGTCGTGCCGTCATGACCAAACCACTTCCCGAAGATCCGTTCATTCGCAGCCTCGTCATCCAGGCTCAGCGTTCGCAGTTCACGCGGCGCAACATGCTGAAGGGCGCGGGCATCGGCGCAGGAGCGCTCGCTCTCGCCGCGTGCACGCCGGGTGGCACGACGGGCGGCTCGACCGGCCCCAAGGCCGCGAAAGACAAGTCCGACACCGACAAGATCGTGCGCTGGGACAACTGGGCGCTCTACCTGGATGTCGACAGCAACGGTCACTACCCGACACTTGAGGCGTTCGAGAAGCAGACCGGAATCAAGGCCACCTACACCGAGGCCGTCGATGACAACAACACCTACTACGGCAAGGTCAAGGACCAGCTGAAGCTCGGTCAGGACATCGGCTGCGACACCGTGTGCCTCACCGACTGGATGGTGGACCGCTGGATCCGCTTCGGATACACGCAGGAACTCGACGACGCGATGATCCCGAACAAAAAGAACCTGGTACCGAAGTTGCTCGATGTTTCCTTCGACCCGGGACGCAAGCACTCGCTCCCGTGGCAGGGCGGGTTCGCCGGAATCGCCTGGAACAAGGACCACCTCCCGGGTGGACTCACCTCGGTTTCCGACCTGTGGGATCCGTCCCTGAAGGGCCGCGTCGGGGTGCTTTCCGAAATGCGCGACACCATGGGCTGCATCATGCAGGACCTGGGAACGCAGATCGACGGCAAGTGGGGCGACGCGGAGTTCACGGCGGCGATCGATGTGCTGCAGAAGCAGGTGAGCGACGGCCAGATCCGGAACATCAAGGGCAACTCGTACAAGCAAGACCTTCAAAACGGCGACACGTTGGCCGCCATCGTGTGGTCTGGCGACATCACTCAGTTGAACGCCGAAGCGGGCGACCACTGGGC
>OEIU01000857.1_pt1 | contig 23828 bp, 9 predicted proteins | sample 1539221 | NCBI WGS metagenome assembly OEIU01 (sample SAMN03792071, study PRJEB22550) | activated sludge metagenome | feature: wastewater treatment plant; material: activated sludge; isolation source: Wastewater treatment plant of a petroleum refinery complex | place: Argentina: Zarate | collected...
TTTGAACTTATTATTTTAATAAACTGCTATTATTACTTTAATAAGCAGCCCCCTGATTATTTCTAAAAAACATCCCAATTTTTAATAATATCAATTAAAAAATATCATTCTTTCTGTGGTATTATAATTGTCCTGTACTACTGATTAAACTATTGTCTTTAATTAATCTTTTGGTCAGAAAAAGGGATCTGAATGAGTGTAAAGTGCTACTATTTATTTGATACTTTTACTGTTTTTGTTTTGATTGTATTCATTTTATTGTCGTCGGATAATCTTGCCCAAACAGCTTCTCTTGATGCTACACTTTCACTTAAAAAAATTAATGATATTAATATCCCTTATCAAAACGGATTTGCACTTCCATCTTTTGAAAAACAAAACCGCAAAATATTAGATCTTAAAGGTGATTGGAAAAAACAAAGATTTACTGCTAACGATAATATCACATTAGCTAAACGTAACACAACCGGATATCAAAACCTTATTACTGAAGCAGCCGGAAGAAATACGGCTGGTTATGATGATAGCGGATGGGAGACTAAAACCCTGCCCGCTGTGGAAAATCAAATGAACGCATATCCAACCGTTCCGGAATTTTATCAGGATGGTGTTTGGTACAGAAAATCTTTTAATGTAGATGTCTCCGATTCAGGAAAATTTGTTAAGCTAATGTTCTACGCAGTTAATTACGTTGCAGATGTTTGGTTAAATGATGTCTATCTTGGCTATCACGAAGGCGGTTATACTCCTTTTGCTTTTGATGTTTCTTCCGCACTCAATTATGGTGGAAACAATGTTCTTGTTGTAAGAGTTGATAATCCAATTTGGAACAGCAGAAATGATATTGTTCCTTATACGCAATGTGATTGGTTTAATTATACTGGAATTATTCACGATGTTTATCTTGAATTTTCTTCTCCCGTTTCTGTCATTCGTAATGATATCGTTCCTTTAAATCTAAATGGAGATATTCAAACAACAGTCGTTTTAAATAATATAAAAAAGACAACAGCAAATGTTGATGTTACGATCCGCATTTATGAAGCTTCGATTGATTCGAATAATATAAAGACAGAATTTTCATATCAGTTAGCTGGAAATGAATTAGCAGTAAACGGAACGAACCAGAATTCAGTTTCAATTCCAGCAGATTCTGTTGCTGTCTGGAGAACTGTTTTAAAAATTGATAATCCAAAACTCTGGACACCAAAAGAACCAAACTTATACATCATGAAAGTTACACTTACAGAAGCAGCTAATACGTTGGATGAGTTTAGTTCACAGTTTGGAATCAGGACTGTTAAAACCAGCGGAAATAAATTTTTACTTAACAACAAAGTCGTGTTCTTCACCGGTGCAGCCAGACACGAAGATCATCCGTTGTACGGCAGGAGCATTCCTAAAGATATTATCTTCAGCGATTTGCAGCTTGTTAAAAATACAAATGTAAATTTTCTGCGAACTGCACATTATCCAAATAATCTTTATACATATTTAATTGCCGATAGATTGGGAATAACAACGCTTGAAGAAATTCCTGTTTGGTGGTTCGATACTGCAACAGCATGGCAAATTCAAAATAACATAAGACACATTCACGAACAGATGTTTCGTGAAATGGTGTTTAAGGATTACAATCGTCCATCTATTGTTTTGTGGAGTACAAGCAACGAGTGTTTAGATGTTCCTAACAGAAAAATTTTTATTGACAGAGTAAATCAGGATCTTGATACAAATTATCCGGATGGAAGACTTGTAACACAATCCGCCGCCGCTGATAGACCGGGTGCAACTGATGATTCACAAAATGCGTGCGATGTTTCCGGCTGGACAATGTATTTCGGAATCTTCCACGGCTCGACTTATTTTACAGGTACGTATAACTTCCTTAATGATGCAAGAACTTACAATCCTAACAAACCAATTCTTGATACTGAATTCGGGTATTGGTCATCAGAAGATAATTCAAGTGAGCAAAAACAAGTTGATGTTTTTAATTATACATTTTTAGCATTCACGCAATTCTCGGCCATAAATTCAGCAGGCGCGATAAATGAGAATGGACCTTTAATGGCTTGCACATGGTGGTGTATGTTCGATTGGTATCGTATGAGTTCGAGTTTGCAAACAATGGGTTTGTATTCTATGGATAGAACTTACGCCAAACCTGTTGCCTCAGTTCTTAAAACTGCATATTTACCCTACTTTAATTTTGATGGTATTTTAACAGATGTTAATGAGAATAGTGTAATCGAAAGTTTACCAACAAACTTTGAATTGATGCAAAACTATCCAAACCCTTTTAATCCAAATACAAAAATCAGTTGGCAGTCGCCAGTAAGCAGTTGGCAAACTTTGAAGATTTATGATGTTTTGGGAAATGAAGTTGCAACATTAGTTAATGAATACAAACCTGCTGGAAATTATGAAGTTGATTTTAATGTAGCGCACGAATCCCTTCGTGCGTATGCCAGCGGAATTTATTTCTACAGATTGCAAGCTGATAATTTTATTAGTACAAAAAAAATGGTTCTCCTCAAATAAAAAATGTTAAAGTTAATAAATGAATAATTGGAATAAATAACTTGTCAGATAATTTTTCAATAATAGATGGTTCGATATTAGTAATTTACCTGGTGGTGATACTAGTTATTGCTTTCTATTCTTCACTTAAGAAGGACAGAGATTTTACTGATTATTTTCTTGCAGGCAGAAATGTCGGTTGGTTTGCAATCGGAATGGCAATCTTTGCAACTAATATTTCAAGTGAACATTTTATTGGACTGGCAGGATCGGGTTCTACAAGAGGACTTGCAGTAGCACAGTTTGAGCTAATGGCAATTTTTATATTAATAATCCTCGGTTGGTTGGTGGCTCCCATTTATCTTAAATCAGGTGTTACCACTGTTCCTGAATTATTTGAAAAACGTTTTGATCCCAAAATCAGAAAATTTTTATCCGGATTTTCTATCGGAATTTATTTTGTAACAAAAATTGCTGTTACACTTTTAGCTGGCGGCATCCTTTTTTATAAAATGTTTGGATTAAACATCTACACATTTGCAATATTAATAATTCTTATTACAGGCGCTTACACTATAATTGGCGGCGCAGTCTCAGTTCAAAAAACACAGGTTGTTCAGGCATTTCTGCTGATTCTTGGTGCTGTTCTGCTAACCTATTTTGGATTATCAGAAGTTGGTGGATATGCCGGACTTAAAGCAAAATTACCTGCAGATTATTTTAATATGTTCAAACCAATTTCTGATCCTGATTTTCCGTGGACGGGAATTATTTTTGGCGCACCGATAATTGCATTCTGGTATTGGTGTACAGATCAATATATAGTTCAAAGAATTTTGGGTGCTAAATCAATTGATGATGCAAGAAAAGGGTCCTTGCTTGCTGCACTGCTAAAAGTTTTACCGCTTTTTATTCTTGTAATTCCCGGTTTAATTGCTGTTGCATTATTTCCGGATGTAGTTGGTGATGAAGCTTATCCAACTTTGCTTGCAAGTAACCTTCTTCCAATTGGAATTAAAGGATTAGTAGTCACAGGTCTTCTATCAGCGGTGATGTCTTCTCTTTCCGCAGTATTTAATTCAATCGCTACGCTTTATGTTAATGATTTTTATCGAACAAAACATCCCGAAGCAAATGAAAGAAAATTAGTTTTAATCGGAAGATTGGTTACTACTATTGTTGTGGTTGCGGCAATCCTTTGTGTTCCATTGGTAAAAGCAATCAATTCGGAAATGTATTTATTTTTACAAAGCACACAAGCGTTTATAAGTCCACCTATTGTTGCGGTTTTTTTGTTTGGACTTTTATTTAAAAAAATATCATCAAAAGCAGCGTTTTTAACTTTAATTATTGGCGAAGTTATCGGATTAACAAGATTTACAACAGATATCCTGATTAGTTTAGGTTATGTTAACAATCCCATATTACTTGCGTACTCGGAATTAAATTTTCTTCATTTCGCAATTTTATTATTTTTGATTAGCAGTGGGTTATTATTCTCAATAAATTATATTACCAGTAAAAATAATCTTTTAGAAAATAGTCATCTTAGCTATACACTTAGAGAAAGTATGCTCGATATTCCATCATACAAAAAAATCACAAAGTCAAGAACAAGTTTTATTTTGTCCGGATTTATTCTGATACTAATAATTGGGGTTTGGGGTTTATGGAGTTAAAAAGTTTTATGTTCATTAATTCACAACGCAATCAGAAAATATTTCTATTTTTTGATTGCACATTAATTCATTAAATAAAGAGGAGAGGATATGAAAAAACTCTTAACTTTTTTGTTCGTTCTGTTCGTTGCGTCTTTTTCACAGGCACAATGGGTAATCCAGAACTTCGATAATGCTGTGGGAACGTTTTTCCCTGATCCGGCAGTATTAAATTCAAACTTTTTTACTGACGGACCAACTGCATTAATGAATCTATCAAATGACCCTGACCATTTTGAAGGAACAGGATCTACGAAGATAGATTACCGGGTTGAAGCTTTTGATGGATGGGGTGGTTATAATGTAAGAACAACTTACATTCCGGGCACTGTACCAAATGAACCGCCATATATAGACTTATCTACAGGTACAGCTCTAAAATTGCGTTATAAAGTTTTAACACCTGTTAGTTTAACTCAGGATGGCGCATTTTTTATGGAATTCAAACTTGCCGAGTTCTCTGAAACCAATAATGGAGGTAGAGACGTATGGTATCATCATACTGCAATTAATTTCTCTGACGCTTCAGGAAATTGGATTGAAGTAACTATGCCTTTGGTATTTAACACTGATAATACTTTGGGGTTTGCGAATCAATTTGCCGAAGGTGATGGCGAACTTCAGTGGGATAAAATTAAAGGTTTTGAGTTTGCTCTTGTTTATATAACAGCTGGCGGTTCAGTAAACACTCCTGTTGCAACCGGCTCTATTTTAATAGATAAATTAGAATTAGTGGGTAATAGATATACTCCTTTCCAAACATTTGACAACGCAGCTACAGACGTATTCTCTACAGATTATATGAGCTGGGCTGGTGGTGGTGCAAGCTCTATAGCACTCTCAAACAATACCACCGATTTTGTTGAAGGTACCGGTTCAATGCAAATGGATTATACTGTCAACGCTTCTCAGTCCTGGGGCGGCTATCTTAATTTAACTGATACTACCTTTAAGCTCCCTGCTAATTTTGCAGAAAGAACTTCATTAATATTTTGGGTAAAGAATGTTAACCCACTTACGGGTGGAACACCGAAACGTGTTACAATGAGATTCTTCCTGATGGAAAACAGCACAGGGGCAAATGAAGACTGGGTATGTGAGGTACCTGTTAATTTTGAACAAGCCGGTGACTGGACAAGATATGTTTTACCATTAAAGCAAGATACCATATGGACAGACAGTAATGGCAAACTTCATTTTCCACAAACTGGTTTTGCTCAACCTTGGTGGAGCATAACAGGAGATAATACTTTTAATCCTGATGCTGTTACAGGATATAAAATAGAACTCTCTGCCGGTGGTGATGATTACGGACCAGTCGGTGAAACATTTACAGGAACTTTATTGTTCGATATTATCCAGGAATCAGGTTTCCAATTTGCAGATAAAACTCCTCCTGCAGCACCAGTAGTAAATGTTATACCAAGCTCCTTTTCAAATTTGGTTACCTGGCTTGATGTGCCAGGCGAAAGTGGTGAAAAGTATTTTGTTTATTATAGCGAAAAACCTATAACAGATGTTAATGCTGATGGTGTATTCCTTGCATTTAATATGGATCTTGTTCCAATTCCACATGGAACTCAGGTTTATGAGCACTCATTACGTTCTGCTAATGTAAACAAAGATAAGACATATTATTATGCAGTAACTTGTAAAGATTTTGCTGGTAATGTTAGTCAGCCTGGTTTTGCTGGTCCTATTACAAATACAGCTAAGGGTGTTCCAACCGTTTCTGTAACACCACCGGCTAATTTTGTTGCAGATGGAAACTTAAATGAATGGACTGATGCCCAACCAAGTTTCTTAATGAAGCAAGCACTTGGAACAGCAACAGTTGTGCTTAATGTTGATGGTGACCAGGATTGTTCTGCGGAAGTTAAATTAGCAGTTGATCAAAATTACTTTTATGTAATGATGGATGTTACAGATGATTATGTTTACCAACCATCGAATCTAAATCCTTGGGAACAAGATGAGCCAGATTTATATATTGGATTATATAATCGAACCTCTAATCCTACAGCTTATGGTACAGGCGATAAAGCTGATTATCAAATCAGATTTGATAAAACTCAAATTAGATTAGATGCTGTTACAGATTGTGATTCTTTAGTAATGCCTGGTGTTAATTACTATAACGGTGAAAAATTCCCTTCCGGTTATATTATTGAAGCAAGAATACCTCTAACTGATTTAGCAACCAAAAGAAATTCTGGACAAACTTCTACAGATGTTATAAATTGGAAAGTTGGAGATAGAATTCCTTTTGACATCGGTATTAATGATATTGATGAAGGATTAGGTAGACAAGGAATCATATTCTATTCGCCTACTAACAAAGATAGAGGTTATTTTAATGTTGCTAGCTGGACTTATACCTGGATAAGTGATGATGTTACCGCTGTTGATGAAAATCCTGCAGTAGTTAACAAATTTGACTTAGCACAAAATTATCCAAATCCGTTTAACCCTTCTACACAAATTCGTTATTCAATTGCAGAAGCCGGATTGGTTAGTGTAAAGGTATTTGATGTTCTTGGTAGAGAAGTAGCTGAACTTGTAAATCAAAATCAGAACGCTGGAACCTACACCGTAGATTTTAATGCTCAAAACCTTTCTACAGGTGTTTATATTTACAAAATTCAAAGCGGTTCTTTCCAGGCAACAAAGAAAATGGTTCTCATTAAGTAGTATTTAATAAAGGGCAGTCAAGAATATTGGCTGCCCTTTGGTTACTTCCGTAAATTATTTGAAGTATTTTTATTCTGTTAAATTATCTTATTCAAAGTTTGTTCAACTAGTAGAAAAATCGTAGAACAGACTTATTCGCCGCGGCGAACTGTTTTGCGCAAATAGAACAAAAATTTGTTTTATTTGTAGTGTGAAGTATTTAGATAGAATTTTTATTGTTACATGATTTCTTAAAATAAATTATAGAAAAAGTTATGAATAGAATTATACGAACCAGCTTAATAACAAACATTCATTCTTTTCTTTCATTCACTTCGCTGTTAAGTATCATAATTACCTTGCTATTAATTAGCCCGGTTGTTTATGGTGGTACTACTGGAAAAATTTCCGGTAAAGTGGTTGACAAAGAAACTAATGAGCCAATTGTTGGAGCCAATATTGTAATTGAAGGCACCTATTATGGTGCTGCCACAGACCTGGATGGATATTATTTCATTAATAATGTTACTCCCGGAAGATATAACCTGAAGGTTAGCGCAATTGGTTATCACAAAGTTACAGTTGAAAATGTTGCTGTAAGGATAGATTTAACCACAAATGTTGATGTTGCACTAAGTTCCGAAGCCATCACTCTTGGTGAGGTGGTAGTGCAGGCAACTCAACCAATGGTTACAAAAGATCTTACGTCAACATCGGCAATTGTTTCATCCGAAGATATTAAAATGATGCCTGTCGAAAATCTGAATCAGGTTGTAAACCTGCAAGCTGGTGTGGTTGCGGGCCACTTTAGAGGCGGCAGAACAGGTGAAGTAGCTTACCTGATTGATGGTATTCCTGTTAACGATGTTTTTAACGGAAGTGTTTCGGTAACAGTAGAAAATAATGCAATCAGACAGCTTGAAGTAATTAGCGGTACCTTTAATGCAGAATATGGCTCTGCACTTTCTGGTGTTGTTAATATCGTAACCAAAGAAGGTTCATCAAAATTTGAAGGATATGCCGCTGCTTATGTTGGAAATTATTTTACACAACATTCGGATATTTTTTATAACCTTAATAAAGCTAACTTAGATGGTCCCAAAGACGTTCAATTTAATTTAAGCGGTCCCACAAAGGTTTTAGATGGATTAACTTTTTTTGTAAATGGAAGATATTATAAGGATGATGGCTATTTATATGGTAAACGATATTTTAATATTGGAGATAGAGCTCCAATTATTCCAGATCAATCGCACCCTCAATATTTTATAATACACAATACCGGTGATAGCGCTTTCGTTGCCATGAATCCGGAAGAGAATAAATCTTTTAGTGGTAAGTTGACTTATGGTTTAGAAAATTGGAAATTTTCTTACAGCTTTTTCTGGGATGATCATACAAACAGATACTATAATCATTCTTATAGATTAGCTCCTGATGGTTTGATGACACATTATAGAACAAACTATGTTCATAATTTTCAGATTTCCTTTTTCCCATCAAAAAGTACATTTGCAACTCTCAAATACTCTAACAACGACAATCAATATAAAGGATATCTTTACGCAGACGAATATGATTCTCGTTACGTAGATCCTAATAATTCTACACCAATATCAGATTATACTTTTAGATATGGCGGCAATGAAACAGATAGATATGATAGGTTTACAAAATCAAATTTAATTCTATTTGCTATTGAATCTCAGGTAAGTAAAGAGCATAAAATAAAATTTGGAGCTGAAGGTAGATTTCACGAATTATACAATCACTGGAAAACAATAAGAAATCAAACTGAATCCGAAGGAACCTGGACCATTGGATATACAGATGTAGGCACACCTTATCATACACTTTACGACACACATCCTTATGAGTTTGCTGCCTACTTACAGGACAAGATGGAGTATGATATAATGATTATCAATGCAGGTGTTAGGTTTGATTATTTTAATTCCAACACAACATTACCAGTTGATATTAGAAATCCACTTAATAATCCTCTTTTCCCGGGAGCTTTTCAAACAAGGAAAGCAGAAGCGGAATGGCAAATAAGTCCAAGATTTGGGGTTTCATTCCCGATATCAGATCAGGGAGCGATACATTTTTCTTACGGACATTTCTTCCAATTGCCAAGCTTCGAAAATTTATATTACAACAATGCTTATAATATTGATCAAACTTCCGGCTTAAATACAATTGTTGGCAACCCCGAGTTAAAGGCGCAAAAAACTGTTAAATATGAATTAGGAGTACAGCAAGTAATCTTTCCTAATGTTTCATTGGATGCATCTGTTTATTATAGTGACATAAGAAATTTATTGGGCACACAGATATTATCTACTTATGAAGGTTTCTTATTTGGTAGATATATAAACAGAGATTACGGAAACGTTAAAGGACTGATCGTAACAATAGAAAAAAGATATTCAGATTTCTTTAGCGCCAAAATTGATTATACATATCAGGTTGCAAGAGGAAATGCATCTGATCCCTTGCAAAATTTTTATAATAACCAATCAGATCCGCCGGTTGAAGAAACTAAAAAAGTTGTTCCGTTAAACTGGGATCAGACTTCTACGCTTAATGTTATTGCAACAGTTGGTGATCCCCTCGATTGGACTGTTGGGATTATTTTTTCCTATGGATCTGGCACACCCTATACAGAGGATGCAAGATATACAAGAGGTCTGAGATTTGAAAATAACGGGACAAAACCTTCGACATTAAATCTGGATTTAAAAGCAACCAAAATTTTCAATGTTTTTGGATTGGACTTTAATACATATCTGATGATTTACAATTTGTTAGATACTAAAAATGAATACGGAGTTTATGGATCTACTGGTCGTGCCGGGCAGGATCTGGCTGCCGAAGAATATACAGGCACTATATATGGTTTAAACACTAAACAAGAATTTGTCTTAAATCCGCAGAACTACTCTGCACCAAGACAAATTAGAATTGGCTTTGGAGTTGGGTTTTAAAAATTTATGGAGCAATTAATGAAAAAACTACTGTTACTTTGCTTTTCTCTTTTGTTAATCAGCGATTTAGTAATCGCACAAGTTGATCAGCAAACATTAAAATACCGAAGTGATCCGCATGGAAATAAGTCTTTTAGAAAAAAAGGAATAATGAACGGAAATAGAGTTCGTACATTATTCAGAAATGATGGTCAAATAGGTTCCTGGCCCGATAGACCATCTGGCGAATGGCCAAGTGGATCGGGGCATAATTATATTGATGGTTGTACGCCGATTATAAGTTCTAAAGTAATTACTTCAGCAGGGATTGTACATCCAGCAGAATGTTCATACCGCGAGGAAGTTGATGTTGATCCGGTTACAGGTCAATTATGGGTTATGGAGCCAGTACCAGGTTATAGTAATCCAGGTTCCGAAGAACCGGCAATTAGTACTAAATCAGGTACCTGGCCTGAAATGTGGCCCCGTTCATTACCTCTCATAACACCAGAGTGGGATGGATACTGGTTTGGATATTTCGGACGAGGCGTTCAGAATGCAGACTTTGAAACCTTCTATGTAATGGATGATTCGCAAGATAAGGAATTCAATCGAATACCATATAACTTTTATCCAATATTATCCGATAGTTCAAGAGGCGGGATGGGTTTACGAGTAGAGGTTAGAGGATTTCAATGGTCACACGTGTTAGCAGAAGATATTATATTCTGGCATTTTGATATTATTAATATTTCTGATTTTAACCGCGATTCTACAGCTTTTGGATTTTATTGTGATACAGGTGTGGGAGGATTAGATGATGGTGGAGATGATATGGCAAACTTTGATACAAAGTTAGATTTAGCTTACGCCTTTGATTATGATGGAGTTGCACCACCTAACAAATGGAAAACCGGATATGTTGGATATGCATATCTTGAAAGTCCCGGCAATGGCTATAATGGTATTGATGATGATGAAGATGGAATGGTTGATGAAAGAAGAGATGATAATTTTGATAACGATGGTGATTGGAAACCATTTACAGATTTAAATGGTAATGGAGTTTGGGATGCAGATCAAAATGAACCTTTAAATGATGATGTGGGAGCAGATGGTGTTGGACCTTTCGATCCACAATATAAGCATCCTGATGAAGGTGAAGGAGATGGAAAATCTACACACGGTGAACCAAACTTCGATGAAACTGATAAAGATGAATCTGACCAAATAGGTTTGACAAGCTTAGCCATTGAAAGATTATCTAATAAGGGTCCTTTAGCAATCTGGCCAAAAAATGATGAGGTAATCTGGAATAAGATGTTAAAAGGTACCTTCGATACAACTATCCAAAATGCTAATATTCAAATATTATTTGGTTCGGGATCTTTCCCTTTGTCACTTAATAAACGCGAAAGATTTTCTGTCGCTCTTGTCTTCGGAGCAGATTATGAAAATATGATCTTCAATAAAGAAACTGTTCAACAGATTTATAATGCAAATTATAATTTTACTAAGCCCCCATTAAAGCCAACATTAACTGCTGTACCGGGTGATAAGAAAGTATTTTTATATTGGAATAGTATTTCTGAAGAATCACGCGATCCTTTCCTGGGTTATGAGCAGGGCAATCCTACGTTAGGATATAAAAAAGATTTTGAAGGATATTTACTCTACAGAAGTGAAGAACCCGAATTTAATGATATAAAAGTAATCACTGATTCAAAAGGTGAACCCAAATACTGGAAGCCAATTGCTCAGTTTGATAAAATTGATGGTATTAAAGGACCGGATCCTATTGGTATCAACGGTGCTCATTTTTGGCGTGGAGATGATACCGGTTTGCAGCATTCATATATTGATGACAAAGTTCAAAATGGTAGAACTTATTATTATGCATTAGTTGCTTATGATATGGGTGATCCTAATTTTGGCACTGTCGGTCTGCTTCCGTCTGAAACAACAAAAATAATTTCACAGGATCTTGTGGGAAATCTTTTATTTGTGGATATAAATTGTGCCGTTGTTGTACCAAATGCACCCGCGGCAGGATATTTACCACCTTCAGTAAGTGGCGATGTTTCGCACGTAACTGAAGGACTTGGTACCGGATCTTTAAATGTTGCGATATTAAATGAATCTTTAGTTAAAGAAGGAGCTAAATATAAAGTTTCATTTAACTCGACGGGTATCTTGCCAACGTACAAAACTTCTTCTTACACTATAAGCAGAGAGCTAAACAGTGTAATAGATACTTTGGCAAGAAATGTTGGAGCCTCAAATCTGGGAATTGGCAAATATTCAGATCCCTTTGATGGAATAGCTGTATCTGTTAATAATTATGATTCCGTAAGTGTAAATCTGGATAAAACTGGTTGGTTAAAAGGCTTTAGTACTTTGTATATGCCAGTTAAACCTGATAAGAGTAGTCCCCAAAGAAATGTTGCCTGGCCATCAGATTATCAGATTGAATGGCTGGATAGCACAATTTATACTCCATTTAGTAAAATCCCAGTTAAATTTAAGGTTACCAATCTAACAAGGGGTGAACAAGTTAAAGCAGAAGTTCTAGATCTTAATAATAATAAACAATTTGATCTTGGGGATGAGATTGTAATAATTGAATATGTAGGTACTGCCTACAAATTAACATGGAATATCGGTTATTATCCTCCGGTAAGCAGCCCTTTTACGTTATTTCCTTCGCCGGGTGATAAATTCTTAATAAGTACAAATAAACCATTTTATAATGGAGATTATTTCTCATTTTCTACATTTGCTTCTAAGACTAATAATGACAAAGCCAGAGATTTACTTAGCAAAGTTGATGTAGTGCCTAATCCCTATATTTCCGCTAATGCCTGGGAGAGAAGAAATCTCAATCAAACAGGAAGAGGAGAACGTAGAATTGATTTTATTAATCTACCCGCTAAATGTGAAATAAGAATATATACACTTACCGGAGCATTAATTAAAACGATTTACAAAGATTCTTCACCAACGGATGGTGCAGTGTCATGGAATTTAATTACCGATGATGGTATGGATATAGCATATGGCGTATATATATATCATGTTACAGCGCCTGAGATAGGTGAACACATCGGCAAATTTGCTATAATTAAATAGAGACGGAGAATGAAAATGAAAAACAAAATATTTAACATATCTGTTTTGATGCTGATGTTGGTAACGTCTTTATTTGGGCAAACATTGAATACTGATGTTTCTAAAAAAGGTACAACCGCAGCATCTTTCTTATCAATTGGACAGGGAACAAGAGCTACCGGTATGGGAAGTGCATTTGTTGCTCTTGCCGATGACCCTAGTGCACTTTACTGGAATCCAGCCGGTATTACTAAAGTAAATGGCGTTGGATTTATTGTTGATCATACTAATTGGATTGCCGATATCGGTTACAACTTTCTGGGTATGACTTACAACCTTGGCGATTTTGGAACCATTGGTTTTAGTTTTACAAGCTCGAACATTGGTGAAATGAATGTAACAACAATTGAAAAACCTGAAGGTACGGGTGAGACTTTTAGTGCCTCTGATGCAGCTTTTAGTTTTGCCTGGGCAATTCAATTAACAGAAAATTTTTCTATAGGATTTAATCCTAAGTTTGTTTATCAAAGTATCTGGAAAACATCATCAACAGCAATTGCTATTGATATGGGTGTACAATATGTAACTCCCTTTGATGGAATGATTCTCGGCATGTCAATTTCAAACTTCGGTACAAAAATGCAGCTTGAAGGAAACTCGGCACTTGTTTTATATGATCCCGATCCTAACAGCACAGGAAATAATGGAAGCATACCTGCTTATCTGCAAACAGATGCATGGGAATTGCCGGTAAATTTCCGTGTTGGTGTTGCCTATCAGCCGATTAAAAGCGATATGCATAAATTAGTAGTTGCATTGGACGCATTGCACGTTAGTGATAACTATGAAAGTGTAAACGTAGGTGGAGAATATACTTTTAATGATATGTTTAGCATACGAGGTGGATACAAATCTTTATTCCTCACAGATTCCGAAGAGTCTTACAGTTTTGGTGCAGGTATTAAGCAATTATTACTTGGAAATGTTTCAGTGCAGTTTGATTATGCTTATCAGGACTTTGGACGACTGAATAACATTCAAAAGTTTTCTCTTTCAATTAATTTTTGATCTTATTAACTCTCCTCTTAAAATTTTAAGGGGAGAGTTTTTTTAATGTACAGATGCATTGATGAATTTTAAATTCAAAATATTAGCACTTGCATCTATCTTATTTCTTTCTTCATCTCAATTTTCTGCGTTTGCCAATGCATTAAAAGGTGCTGAATACAGAACTAAAGATGCTTTTACTTATGGCAGATTTGAAGTAAGAATGAAATCTGCTGGTAGAGAAGGTATGCTCTCCTCATTTTTTACCTATTTTGATGGAACCGAATCAGATCCCTGGGCAGCTTATAAGTGGAATGAAATTGATCTTGAAATTATGGGAAGATATGATGATAACGTACAGTTCAATACTATTACATTAGGACAAACAAGTCATGTAAGTCACTATCCAACTTCATTTTCTCCGCATTTAGATTATCATATCTACGCATTTGAATGGACACCGGAATATGTAGCATGGTTTGTTGATGGTGCTGAAGTTGTTAGACAAACAGGCGGGCACATTCTGTCGATAACCAGACCACAAAAAATAATGATGAATGTGTGGAATCCACTTTACGAAAATTGGGCAGGAATTATAAACCCGGCTTCATTGCCTGCTTTCGCTTATTATGATTGGGTAAGTTATTATGCTTATACACCCGGGACAGGAAATTACGGGACAGAAAATAATTTTACTTTAAATTGGACAGATGACTTTGATTCTATGGATTCAACAAGATGGGAAAAGGGCACTCACTCTTTCCCTGGAAATGGTTGTGATTTTATTGAGGAAAATGCCGTATTTAAAGATGGTAAATTAATTTTGTGTCTGACAAACTCAACCAACACAGGTTATACTGATATTACACCTCCATCAGTTTTGTGGGCAAGGACAAATTCATCTGACAAAATTACTGTTGCCTATTCTGAAGAAGTAAATCAGTCAGATGCAGAAAATATTTCAAAGTATTACATAACCGATTCTCAGGTTTCAATAAAAAACGCAAAGTTACTTGACGATCTTAAAACGGTAGAACTGGGCGTAAGCGGAATAAATTTGTCAAATTCATATTTACTAATCATATATCCGATTAAAGATAGAGCGTCCATACCGAATACATCAAATACACAAGCAAAATCTTTAATAGTATCAAAACCTCTTAGCTTTCCAATAAAAATTAATTGTGCCGGACCCGCTGCTTTGGGTTATTTGCCGGAAGTAAAATGGAGTCCGGATACTGAGTACGGATCAATGGATGGAACAGTAAGAAGCTATGACTCTTCTCTTGCGATTAACGGAACTGATGAAGATATTGTTTATCAAACTGAAATGTTCTGGTTGGCCGGTTATAAAGTACGAGTACCTGATGGGAATTATGATGTTAAATTAATGTTTGCAGAAAATTATTTTGATGCTCCAAATGCAAGAATTTTTGATGTTTATTTAGAACACAACAAGGTTGTTAGTAATCTGGATATTTATAATTTGGTGGGAAGAAATACTGCGCTTGTAAAGGAGATAAAAAATATTCAGGTTAATGATGGAGATTTAGAAATCCAGTTTGCAGATAAAGTAGATTACGGTTCTATTAACGGAATCGTGATTACCCCGACAGCAACGAAGGTAGATAGAGAGGAAGAATTAGGTCTGAATAATTTTAAAGTTGAACAGAATTATCCAAACCCATTCAATGGTAAAACAATAATTAATTACTCTTTGCAATCAGCACAAACTTTAAGTTTCCAACTTTTTAATGTTCTTGGAGAGCAAATTTTTTTTAAAGATTTAGGTTATGTATCCGAAGGGCCGCATCAATATCTGCTTGATACAGCTTCGTTAAAAGATACTCCGCTTACATCAGGAATTTATTTTTATGTTTTTAATTCATCGGACAGAAGAGAAATACGTAAGCTGGTTTTACTTAATTAAAAAGAATTATGAAAAATATTTTTCAGCTTATATTGTTATTCCCCAACAGAAAAAAGAAAACAATTAAATATACACTCAAAGATCACTTATCTGAAAAACCACTTCTAATTAAAATTAATATTTTTAATTCTATTTATCAGGAATAATTATGAACAATACAATTAAAAGTTCAGCATTAATCTTTATTTTATTTTTAGCCATCGCATTAAAGCCGATCGATCCTCCCAAAAAATCAGAAGAAATTGATCAAAGAGTAAAAGATTTGCTTGCAAAAATGACCCTTGAAGAAAAAGTTGGGCAAATGACTCAGGTTACTTTACAGGTTGTTAGTAAAGTACAGGGTACTCGTAATCAAATGCACCAGCTTGATGATGCAAAATTAGAAGAGGCAATAAAAAAATATCATGTCGGTTCAATCCTTAATGTTTATGATCTTGCTCATAGTATTGAATATTGGCACGAGATAATTAATAAAATTCAAAACATTGCAACAAAAGAAACAAGATTAGGCATACCTGTTCTCTATGGAATTGATGCAATTCATGGAACAACTTATACAAAAGGTGGAACTTTGTTTCCGCAGGCAATTAGTATGGCTGCAACGTGGAATACGGATCTTGAAAAAGAAGCAGGAAAGATTACTGCTTACGAAACTCGTGCATCTGGAATCCCATGGAATTTTTATCCGGTTATGGATATTGGAAGACAGCCACTCTGGCCAAGATTATGGGAAACTTTTGGCGAAGATGTTTACTTAGCTTCACAAATGGGCAAAGCTTATATCGAAGGTGCACAGGGAAATGATTTAAATCAGTCCGATAAAATTGCTACTTGTTTAAAACATTATGTTGGATATAGTTTTCCTATTAATGGTTTAGATAGAACACCTGCGTGGATATCAGAAAGGATGTTGAGGGAATATTTTCTTCCAACCTTTGAAGCTGGAATAAAAGCAGGATCGCCAACAATAATGGTTAACTCAGCAGAAGTTGATGGAATACCCGGACACGCCAATTATCATTTGTTAACAGAAATTTTAAGAAACGAATTAAACTTTAAAGGATTGGTTGTTTCTGATTGGGAAGATATAAAACGTTTATATACTCGTGATAAAGTTGCAACATCACCAAAAGAAGCTGTAAAGATTGCTGTTATGGCGGGAATTGATATGAGTATGGTTCCTACAGATTTTAGTTTTTATGATTATTTATTAGAACTTGCTAATGAAGGTGCTGTTCCTATGTGGCGAATTGATGAAGCTGTTGGAAGAATACTAAAAGTAAAAATGCAACTCGGACTTTTTGAAAATCCATTTCCCAATATAGAGCTTGCTAAACATTTTGCTTGTAAGGAATTTACAGATGCCAATCTGGAAGCAGCAAGAGAATCTATTGTACTTACAAAAAATGAAAACAATATTCTTCCCTTATCAAAAAATCTTAAAGTATTGGTTACAGGACCGACTGCAAATATGCTCTCTGTATTAAACGGCGGTTGGACAATTACCTGGCAGGGAAATGAAGAAACTCTTTATCCACAAGAAAAAAATACATTGCTGGAAGCTATCCAAAATAAGATTGGCAAAGACAATGTAACTTATATTGAAGGCACCAGCTTTGATAAAGATATCAATACTAAACTTGCAGTTGCTGAAACAAAAAACGCTGATGCCGTTATTCTTTGTTTAGGTGAACCGACATACTGCGAAACACCCGGTAACATTTTTGATCTTACTTTAAATAAAGCTCAGTTAGATTTAGCAAACAAAATCGTTGAAACAGGAAAACCGGTTATACTTGTTATGCTCGAAGGAAGACCAAGGTTGATTACAGAAATAGAGCCCAAAATGAATGCAATAGTCCTGGGATTTTTGCCGGGTATGGAAGGTGGCAATGCAATTGCAGATGTATTGTTCGGGGATTATAATCCAAATGGAAAACTTCCAATTACTTATCCAAGATATCCAAACGGTATAACTCTTTATGATTATAAACCAATGGAGGATTTTGACGGAAATGGTTATAATCCACTTTGGCAGTTTGGTTATGGATTAAGTTATACAAAATTTAGTTATAGTAATTTAAAACTTAGTTCAGATGAAATTGATCCGTCTGACGAACTAACGGTAACGGTTGATGTTAAAAACGATGGAAAGATCTCAGGTAAAGAAGTTGTGCAGCTTTATCTTACAGATCTTTACGGTTCTGTATCAAGACCCAATAAGCAATTAAAAGGTTTTCAGAAAGTTTTATTGAACCCCGGCGAAACAAAAACTGTATCATTTAAATTAAATAAGGATCATTTTTCTTTTATTGGACAGGATAATAAACGAATTGTTGAGCCAGGCGAGTTTAAGTTAGCGGTACAAAATTTGACTCAGACTTTTCGTTTGAAATAGTTAAAAATATTAAAATTTTTACTACGTACTTTTGAGGGAAGATTGCAGTAAATAATTTTACTGCCTCTTCCTTTTTTGTTGAATAAAAATATTGGAGATAATTATTAAGATTATGTTTACAGATTATACGAAAATTTTCATATGCTCATTGCTGTTTATTTTTGCAAATCAATTTATTAGTGCGCAGAATGTAGTGATTAATGAACTGATGTCATCTAACTCAATTACAATAGCGGATGAGGACGGCGATTATTCAGATTGGATTGAATTATTTAATCCACAAGACACATCAATTAATTTATCCGGCTATGGAATCTCTGATTCAAAGTCCGATCCTTTTAAATGGATTTTCCATTCTGTAACTCTTTCACCAAAAGATCACTTACTAATTTTTGCTAGCGATAAAAATAGAACTGATTTTGTAAAACATTGGGAGACAATTATTAATTGGGGAGATGTTTGGAAATACCGATTAGGAACCAGTGAACCACCGGCTCAATGGAAGAATTTAGGATTTGATGATCAAACCTGGCTTAAAGGTAAAAGTGGATTTGGTTATGGCGATAACGATGATTCTACAATTGTTCCATCTGTGCAATCTGTTTATGTTAGAAAAACATTTACTGTTTCAAAATTAAGTGATGTTGTTTCTGCAATTCTGCATGTGGATTTTGATGATGGATTTGTTGCATATATAAATGGTGTTGAAGTTGCACGCGCTAATATTGGAACAGTTGGAATACCACCTGCATATAATGAATCTGCAACAACATTCGTTGAACCATTAATTGTTTATGGCGGTAAACCTAACGCATATATAATTAAAAACTTCCAATCTGTTTTGCAGGAAGGAGAAAATGTACTTGCAATTCAGGTTCATAACTATGGTTCTGGTTCATCCGATCTTACTCTGATTCCATTTTTTAGTTTAGGATTAAATGAAGTTCCTGAGAATCCCAGAGGTGCCAATCCAATATTAGACTTGCCAAATAAATATCTACATACAAATTTTAAATTAAGCTCGGATGGCGAAACACTTGTTATTACAAATCCCGTTGGCAGCACTGTTGATGAAATAACTTTTGGAAAAATTGGTCCTGATATATCTTTCGGGAGACAACCTGATGGAACTAATTCGTGGTATCTTTTCCCAACTCCGACCCCGGGTGACAGTAATAAAACAACTGGTTACACAGGAATAACTGATAATCCAATTGTAACAATTCCCGGAGGATTTTATCCCGGTTTAGTAAATGTTACAGTTAATCCCGGTGCAAATGGTGGAACGATTTATTACACATTGGATGGATCTGATCCAAGTGAAACGTCATCAGTTTATTCATCATCAATTTTACTTTCATCAACAAAAGTTTTAAGAGTAAAAGCATATAATCCAGGAATGATTCCAAGCCAAACTGTAACAAACACTTATTTGATAAACTTTAACACTAAACTACCGGTGGTATCACTTTCTACTAATCCCGCTAATTTTTTTGATGAAGAAAATGGTATTTATACCTTAGGTGATAGTGCGCAATCATCATTCCCATATTTTGGTGCAAACTTTTGGAAAGACTGGGAGAAGCCGGTTCATGTTGAGTATTTTGAAAATGATGGAACATCAAAAGGATTTAGTATGGATGCCGGTGTTCAGATTTACGGTGCCTGGAGCAGAGGATTTCCACAAAAATCACTCGCTATTTTTGCACGCGGACGATACGGCTACAGCAGCATTAACTATAAACTTTTTAATGATCTTCCATTTACGGAGTATCAGGCATTTGTGCTTCGTAATTCCGGTAACGATTGGAACTCCACAATGTTTAGAGATGGATTGATGACTGGGCTTGTAACAGATGTTGATTTAGATAAACAGGATTTTAAACCAACAGTAGTTTTTATCAATGGTCAGTATTGGGGTATTCAGAATTTACGTGAGAAAGTTAATGAACATTTTTTGGCACAGCATCATAATGTTAATCCTGATAGCTTAGACATACTTGAAAATAATGCTAACATAGTTCAGGGTGATAGCCTTGATTACCTGGCATTATATTCTTTTATTCAAAATAATAATTTAGCAATTCCGATAAATTATGAATATGTAAAATCAAAAATTGATGTGGATAATTTTATAAGATATTTTGTTTCAGAAATTTATTTTGACAACACAGATTGGCCCGGAAACAATGTTAAATTCTGGCGTAATCATTCCAATGGCAAGTGGCGCTGGATTCTTTACGATACGGATTTTGGTTTCGGATTATTTGATGTTAATGCCTATAAGCATAACACACTTGAATTTGCGACAGCCAGTAATGGTCCCGGTTATCCAAATCCGCCTTGGGCAACTTTATTTTTAAGAAAACTTTTGGAGAATCAATCTTTTAGAAATGATTTTATTAATTGCTTCGCCGATTTTTCAAACTCAATCTTTAAACCTTATGTGGTAACAAATAGAATAAACTATTTAAAATCCTTGATCGATGCAGAAATCCCAAATCAAATTCAAAGATGGAATGCGTTTGATTATAATGGCTGGTTAAATAATATTCAGCGGTTGAAAGATTTTGCCAATCAACGATTAACCTATTTACAGCTTTATTATATTCAAAAGTTTGGTTTAAGTGGAATAGCTAATCTCAGCATATCTATTTCGGATACTTCGATGGGTAGTGTAAAAGTAAACTCATTACAAATCGGTCAGCCGACCTGGTCAGGTGGATATTTTTATGGAGTTCCAATAAAAATAATAGCTCAGCCAAAAACGGGATTTCGTTTTGTTAGATGGGAGGGATCAAATACAACCAGCGATGATACTTTAATTGTTTCATTAAATTCATCCTATAGTTTAAATGCAATATTTCGTTTAGATACAAATTACAGCGAACCAAAAATTGTTATAAATGAAATTAATTATAATTCATCTTCGTCATTCAATCCGGAAGATTGGGTTGAGCTTTATAATAACAGTGATAGAGATGTTGATATTTCCGGTTGGATTTTTAAGGATTCTGATGATTTGCACAATTTCTTTTTGCCTAAAGGAACGATTTTAAAGAAAGACGGATATTTAGTTTTGTGTATAGACACATCCTTGTTTAAGCCATTATTTCCTGATGTAAAAAATTTTATTGGTAATACCGGTTTTGGATTTAGCGGCAGCGGTGAGTTATTAAGACTTTACGATAATAATTTGAAAATGATGGACTCACTTGTTTATGATGATAGCGCTCCCTGGCCTACTGAACCAGACGGGAACGGACCAACTCTTTCACTTAAAAATCCTGATCTTGATAATTCACTAGGGCAAAACTGGGCAGCATCATTAGGACATGGAACGCCCGGAAAAATAAATGATGTCTTTACCGGGATTCAAGACAAAATTGATAACTCATTTCCGAAAGAATATTCTCTGGAACAAAATTATCCAAATCCATTTAACCCGTCAACAAAAATAAAATACACAATCCCGACCTCACCCTTAAATCCCTCTCCTTACCAAGGAGAAGGGCGGGGGGAGAGGTTCGTTTCTTTAAAAGTCTATGATATTCTTGGCAATGAAGTAGCTACTCTTGTTAACGAATTTAAAAAACCCGGATTCTATGAAATTCAATTTGATGGAAGTAAATTATCAAGTGGAGTTTATTTTTACCGGATAGTGATTCATTCGGACGGATTGCAAACTGACAATTTTATAAGCACTAAAAAATTAATTTTACTAAAATGAAAAAATCGATTTATATTATTTTAATCTGTTTGTTATTTGCTGTCAGTAGTTTTTCACAGGATAAAACTATTAGCAAAAATTCAGCAGTTACATTTACTTCATCCAATCTTCCGATTGTTGTAATTAATACCAACGGTCAGGAAATTCCGGACGCATATAAAATAACTGCTGATATGGGTATAATATATAATGGTGAAGGAGTAAGAAATTATATTACCGATCCATTCAATAATTACAACGGTAAAATCGGAATAGAAATACGAGGATCTACATCACAACAATTTCCCAAAAAACAATATGCTGTTGAAACCCGTGATGCACTTGGTAATGATTTGGATGTATCACTTTTAGGATTTCCTGCAGAAAGCGATTGGGTTTTGTTTGCACCTTACAATGATAAAAGTTTAATGCGTGACGTTCTTGCATATAGAATTGCAAGTGATATGGGAAGGTATGCGAGCCGATCAAAATTTTGTGAAGTTGTGTTAAACGGTGATTATGTGGGAGTTTATGTTTTGCTTGAAAAGATTAAACGGGACGCCAATAGAGTAAATATTAAAAAATTAGAAGCACCCGATACCTCCGGTACAGCATTAACCGGCGGCTACATTATCAAAATTGATAAGACAGATGGCGAAGGCAATGATGGCTGGTATTCTAATTATCTTCCATTTGCTCAAAGGACGAATAAAATATTTTATCAATACCATTACCCAAAGCCAGAGGATATTGTTGCACAACAGAAAGCATATATCCAAAATAAAATTTTTGCGTTCGAAACTATAATGTATTACAGTTCAAATATTGCTGATCCAGCGACAGGATATCCTAAATACCTTGATACAGATTCATTCGTAGATTTTATGCTGGTTAATGAAGTAGTTAAAAATGTTGATGGATACAGATTAAGTACATATCTTTATAAAAACAGAGATGATATAAATCCGAAAATATTTGCGGGACCTGTTTGGGATTTTAATCTTGCTTTTGGCAATGCTGATTATTATGAAGGATGGAAGACGGACGGCTGGCAAATTAAATTTCTAACTGATTATCAAAACATTCCGGAGTGGGAAGGATTTTTAACTCCATTTTGGTGGCGAAAATTATATGATGATACAAATTTTAGAAACAAAGTTTATGCACGCTGGCAAAACCTAAAAAGTAATTCCTTAACTACAAATAAAATTATTTCATACGTGGATTCATTAGTTACATTACTTGATGAAGCAAAGACAAGAAACTTTGAAAGATGGCCTGTGCTCGGGCAATACGTTTGGCCTAATCCTTTTGTTGGCAATACATATCAGGAGGAAATAGACTATCTGAAGAATTGGATAGTGAACAGGATAACATGGTTAGATCAGAATATGATAGGCGAACCAACAAATGTCGATGAAACTAATAACCAAACTCCAAATGATTTTTTACTGGAGCAAAATTATCCTAATCCATTTAATCCGACTACAAAAATTAAATACACAATCCCGAATGTCACCCTGAGCGGAGCCTTGCCTACCGGCAGGCCGGTCGAAGGGTCTCGAGTGCAGGTTAAAATTTATGATGTGCTCGGGAAAGAAGTTGCAACGCTGGTTAATGAATATAAAGAAGCAGGAAATTATGAAATTGAATTTAACGTAGCACAGGGATCACTTCCTGAAATTACAAGCGGAGTATACTTTTATCAGCTTAGAGCAGGTGATTATGTTGAAACTAAGAAGATGGTGTTGATGAGATA